>Ga0181612_126217_pt1 | contig 22695 bp, 11 predicted proteins | sample HoacroProtozoa21_FD_119630 | JGI IMG/M metagenome (GOLD analysis project Ga0181612, IMG submission 119630) | Hoatzin crop microbial communities from Cojedes, Venezuel. Combined Assembly of Gp0051906, Gp0051904, Gp0051908
ACGTGGAGAGGTACAAGAATGCAAAAATGTCACCTATAGACTTCTAGCTAAGATTTAACGTCTCATGCGCTTCTGGAGGGAAACCACCCACTGATCAACAAGAGCCAGGAAGAAGTTAAAGGGTACCAGTCTTTAGGGCAATTATTTCCAGCTCACCAGCTGGCTTTCCTGCTAAGCACTGGAGTGGATAGGCAAGATCCCACCCTAGTTTCCACTGGGCTAGCAATAGCAATGTTCCCTCTCTTTGGGCAATTTTAGATTTGGAGTGTGCAGCCTGGGCTAGGCTCATCCATTCCCAGATTGCTGCAATACCACATCAAACCCATTTTTAAATTATATCAAAGGGCTGGAGGAGTTTGGTCAGTCAAAGACAATTCACTCAATAAAGTATCTGTTTACTTTGCATAGATTCAAACCCCCCCCCGAATGGTTTTTGCCAGGCAAAGACTTTCAATCTAAATGGACCATTCGGATAGCTCAGAAACATTCAGTTCATCAGAGCTACAGAAAACCATCTTGTCTTTGATTCCAAAGACTTAGCTAGTTTCCACTGGATTTGCTACTCCTAATCTGAAGGTGGCTATCAACGAATTGTATTAGTGAACTGATAGCTGGAAATGTCGTTGGACTGCAGTTTATCTGAAAAGATTATAGCAAAAAAAAAAAAGCCTAGATGTAATCTGAGCAAAAAGTGATAATGTAATGTGTAACACATCTCGAGGGAGACTGATCATCTATTTTCCATGGTGATTACTTTCGCGCAACAGCTCTCAAACAATCATAACTGAGCACTATTTTAATGGAGATATCATAATATCATATTAATTTGTTAATTACCAGCTGTAGCTCTATTGAGGCTATTACTCCCCTAAGTTTCACACTTCTTATGGAATTTCCCTGTGTTGCTGTCAGCCTTTTCACTGTATTCCAGCTAAAGCAGAAAAACTTATCTTGGTTTAAATGCTGCAAAATTAACAACTAAGAGAACAGTCTTCATATTTAACAGCTTGCCTTTGAAATCCCATAGAAGTTGATCAATCTTTTCTTATTGCTTTTTGTTTATCAACAGATATTCTAGCCAGTAATGTGTCTGTATTAAAGTGGCATTAGTTTGTCTTATTGCATTCTGTAATAATTTATATACTGAGGTGAGTTGCTTGCAGCAACCACTTAATATTAACTAAAATAGTACAGATTCATTTTAATGTTTGGAATAAAATATAACTGTGTTTTTTCAGGTGGTAACTAATATGATAATTAAATAAAAGATGACTTTTAAATGTTTGTCTTTGTGTTCTCTGTTTCTACAGAATGTAAAGTGAAACATCGGAATACCAACAATAGAGATTTGGATCACAAATGTAACACTGGTATTCTAAAAGCAGTTTTAAATGCCTGTATCCAATCTTGCCTTTAGGAGTTTCTCTCAATTTGTCTCAAGTTCCTGAGAGAACAAGCTTCTAAGATGCCGAGACAGCTGAATTTAAAATCTGAACCTTTCCTCTAACTTAGCTTGCAATCCAAGTCATAGCCTAACCTATTTTGAACCACGATCTTAAGACTGGTTTTTCTGGCTCACTTTTATCATACTGGAACATCTGATTTTTCTATTCAACTTCACTGTTACACAGAAAATGTGTATCTATAAATTGTCATAAGTAAAGCAATGTTCCAGAAAAACAAACTTGTCCTTTTCCCTATGTTCTTACTGATGCATTACTTCTGTCCCTTCCCCTGTCCAATATCCAGTCTTTGTGCTATTACAACGAAATTTTAGTACTTAGTACAATGTAATTCTGAAACCAAAGTCTGAAACTGGCATCTGATCTACACAGCATGGAGCTACATCTGAGCCCTACTACGCATCATGTATTAATAGCATTCATCTGGTGAATAAAGTAACCTTTTTTGGAAAAGAAAAAAAAAAAATCACACAACTGAATGAAAACCCACACGTACATTCAAAAAAATATCCATTTTAGTCACCAGACCATGTTCCACATGCTAAACATTCTGTTTACAAGAAGGAAACACAGGAAAAGTTCTCATTATCCACTAAGGTCATTCAGCCCCAAAGGATGCTTCTAGTTAGAAGGCAGGCAGTGAAAGTAGGCCATTCACAGATCTGTCCAGTGAGGGGTCACTGGCGAACAATAGATTCTCTGCAAGCAGTTTCCTCTACATTTTGCCTCCCATAGCCTTCCCAGCATGTTCCTGGCACGTCAGAAAGGTCTGAACGGCTTTCCTTGCACTGGGTTCTGCTAAAAACAAAATTATCTGTTGGAACAGATAATCTTAGTCAAGATTCAAAACTCAGATGGGAACCATTTGCTTATTCAAGATAGCAGATTTAGAACAAAAACTCTTCCCAGAGACCTGTTACGCAGCAGAGCGGAGTTTTGCAAACATGTAAGCAATTCACTTTAAAGGGAAAAAACAGAGTCTGTGAATTCTCATCTACACGTTGCTTGGAAATATACAGACCAAAGCAGGAGGAGTGGAGGATAGCACAGGCCTGCAAACCTACAAACATAACATTTGACAAGATTCCAGTTATCTCTGGAGGCTTAAGCAGAGCAAGTCCAGGCAAAATTTTACTGCAGTGCCCGATAACACGAAGCGCCAGTCAGTCAGTGGCTGGTTTACTACGCAGTGTCAGAGAATTAAACTGCAATTAGTAAAAATCACTTCAGAATCAGGGAGAGAAAGAAATAAAGGATTTTTTATTTTTCCTAATAAGTGTTGCATATTGATCAAGATAAGGACGGAAATGAACTCTTCACCTGCTTGAATTCCCACTGGCTAAGGTATATAGAATAAATGATTAATTCCAATATCGCTTGTCATCACATAAATTGTATGTTTAAGTCCTTGGACATTTACTACGTGGCTGTATTAACACTCCAAAAAGCTTCATTCATTTGTTGGTATAAACCACACTTCCAGTCTGCTTAATCTTTGACAGACAGGTCTCATTGTCCCCAAAATCCCTTGCTACACAATACAACAAAGACTTAAATGGCTCTGTAGGCCTGTCCTGCTACCCACACTGCTCTGCGCTTCCTGACCATATATCCCTGGAATTCATGACCATGCAGATTACTAAATTACACACTAGGCCAGGGATTAAGCACGGCTCTTTGTATGGGAGCATCTGAGGTCTGGAGGAAGATTTTACCTGTCACGGTCTGTGCTCATCGGGCCTTGACGAGAGGCAGAAGGAAGCAGTGCTGCAGAAGATCACAAACACTGGTGTGTGATAATCAGCGATCTGTATATGATGACAGGATAACCTGACCAGTGCTGCCCTACACACAGGTCTAGGGAGCTTTAGACAGAGAATAACCAGCCCACCATACCCAGAGCAGCTCAGCAGCTTCTTCCCTCTTAAAATGAAAGGGGAAAATGTTCCTGGTTCTGACAGACCGCAAGCCGGATAATGGCCTTCACTGTACCCAAGCAGAACTGAAATGTCTAAGGGTTAGGAATGTACCCTGCAGTTAAGCAAACATACCAACAAGCCACAGGGAGGGGTATGCTAGCTCATCAGTTGTTTTAAATTAGCTGTTAATCAAAGCTGGAATTATTTCTGATTGCTTTCAGAATGCTTAAGAGTTACATAGTCAAAAGAAAAAATTAAACCAAGAAAAAAAGGCTTGAAGTAACACCTCAAGGATATCAGATACCTTTTATCCATATGTACATATGCAAATCACATTGCTTCTCACTTCAAAAATCAGAAGTCTTTACTAGGCCTTAGTCTTGATGTTTAGATAGGACAGAGGAGAGTAGTCTTTACCCAGTTGTAACTTACAGATGGCTGGCAACTCCAAGCTTTCGCTAAGTCTATATAGAAGTTCAGTGGTTAAAGAATTACTGTAACCAGGGCAGTATAATGATGAAAATCAGGGAAAGTCTGTAAAGAGAGACAGCACATTTTACAAAAACAAGTTGTTGATTTTTAACTTTTAAGATAGTAGTTGTTACTGTGTTGTTGGGCTTCCTTCTCTTTGCATGCATATGCTTCCTTTTAAATAGCAAATACTGACATGTTCCAGGATTTTTTAGTTACGTTGATGTAGCCAAAATGGTCTGAAAGATGATACTGCATTTCTCATGGTATTTTGCACTCACCTGGAGCTCAGTGAATGACAGGAATTATCTAAGGCCTGAGAGACACAAAGTTCATAGTAAAGTCACTTTTATGGGTTTGTTTCAGATGGCAAACTCCGTTAACAAAATATACCAAATGGGGACCAGTACACCACAATGCAGTGATGCTTTTGTTCAGCATCATCCTGTTACATCAAAGAGTAGAGTTCCTGCATGCCAACATGATGGCACATCATTTTAGAGGAACCAAAACTGCCTTAGTTCCGCAAATAGCCTCCTAGCAGCTCATAAAATATTGCAACCCCGCAGAAACCCTGGGAGGACAAGCACTAGAAACGGATCTGGTCTGCACAGACTCAGCGGGACTCTTTGGAAGTTGCTGCCAGGGCTCCTTTTGCAGCCAGAACAGCCACTGTTGAGCTACACGAACTACTCTAAGCCCTTCCCCTATAGCCATCAGCTAGGGAACAATCACTAAACTGCTGTTTGAGAAAAATAAGCAAAGAATACTTTAAAGGAATAGAGAAAAAAGAATCTGCTATTGATCACTGCTACGAACTGGCTTTGTATTTCCCTTGTTCATTAAGTGACTCCAATTTCAGTTAAACCACAGCTATCTGCAGCAATGTTTTTCCATAGGCTATTTTTTAAAGTCTCACACCATGCTGTATTTGCATAGTGTGCAATAAAGTGTGCCTTCAGCCACACACATACATACCAGCCCCCTTCAGACAGAAGATTAAGTTGTTCGTAATCCCCGTCGGTATTTATAACGGCCTATCTTTTAGCCAGCAAGAACAGCAAAACAGTGAATACAAGTTAATGCATTCTCTGTATCTGCATCTCTGAATTAACATTTACTTCTATGGAGTTTTAGATCATAGGAAGACTCCAGTGCCTTCTCACCGACGTCAATACAGACAAATACTGACTTCGGTGAAGTACAACCCTGATATCAGACAGAAGTATCAGGCTCAGTATGCATCACTCCTTCACTGCCATTGCTCTTGCCAGCACAGCTGATCTTTGCTTGGCTGGATCAGCATCAGCAGAAATGTCGTCTTACATCTGCCACTGACTGGAAATGCCAGCTCTGCAAGCGTCTGTCGACCACAGCCTGAGAGGAATCATGCCACTGAGGAAGGCTCAAGGGTCAAGGCTTAAAACCAGAATAAAGTAAAAGGAAACTGAGAAATAAAAGAAAGAAGATACTGGTAAGAAACACAGAGGAGGCACAGCTATATTGTCCACCCTCAGTTTGCAGCATAGACTGAAGAGTGCAGAAGAGGGAAGCCCATAAAGTCAACAAACAGTCCTACGTGTAGGGTAAAGTGAAGGGTCTCAACCTGCAGTAAGGCAATGGACTGTGTCCTTGCTCCCATGGTGAAACTAAGCACTGAGGATGCACATGGGAGACTCCAGCTAGTTGGTTTTTACGTGAATCTGGTGGCCACGTCCCGGCTTTTACTATTGCTCCAAATGCTAAAGCCAAGAAACAGGCACACAAATGCTGAAGGGATGTTTCACAAGTGGTCATGGGAAAGACCGGCTGCAGAGTCTGGGTTTCATTCTCACAGAGGATGAGCCCAAGCACAGGACTTGCATCCTGAACACTGGGTTTTTACTTGAGTCTCAAAAACTGCATCATCTTCTCTTTCATTTCCAGAAACAATATTTTTCTATTGACACAAGCAAACCTCTTATCTGTTAACCAAAATAACAGCTATTTTATCCTGAGGAAGCGAAACTGAACTATCCAGAAACTTTGTCTTTGCTGAACAAATAAAATAAAAGAAAAATACCTTTTCCTCGTCTTCGTGTTACTGGATGCAACAGCAAGTGAGGAAGAAATCTGAGATGACTTGCGTTCTTCAGGTAACGATTTACCAGTATCAAATCAGTATTACCTAGTTTGATAGCAGTTTTCTTTTTTATCACTACCTCACTCTAGTGTTAACAGCTCACACTGTATTTGTTAAAGAAACAACTAACCATTAACACCAACTATTTTCTTTTCCTCTCCACTGAAGCAATATCTGAAGCGCAAATCCTTCTCAAAACATCAGCAGCTTCAAAGGCTTTTTTTGGTAAGTATCTCCAAGCCTAGCAACCTTCCATGAAAGCAAAGAGATTGGATCACCACCTGTGTTTAGCACTTAGCAGGCCAGTGCTCAGAGAGACAATACTATCTTGAAGGTATCTTGCACCACTGACTGTCAGTCTACCTGAATTACGTGATCTGCATACATTCAGCCATCCAATAAGGGTCAAATTAGTGATCTATCTTTCTTTACATTGAACAAAAGAATGCGAAACCTGATTCATGCTCTAATGATTAGAAATAGGACATTCCACAGCTTTTTGTGGTGTTTTTATGGCTCCTTAACTCTGTTGAGAGCCTGCAAGCTCTGAGAGCACATTCACCTGGTCACGTATGGACAGCTGTATGCTGCTTCACCCCACTGCAAGCCGAGAGTCAGCTTCAGGGCAGAGGCCACTTAAACTTCTGTGTTTGCTTGAATCAGACTGTACCAATGTACTCTCAAGACTCCTTCTCTGGCTCAGGTTCCTTGAATGTATCCTTCAACATCGCCTGTGTGTATACTGGGGATGATTTTATTTTAATTATATTGTGGATCCATTAAATGGATGTTTAAACATCTCTATTATGTCTGCAGTGAACACTAAGCCCAAATGTTCCACAGCTGAAAGCAGATGAATGAAAATCCACATCTGCCCTTGTGTCCAGCTACAGTCTGGGACAGTTGCACGGTTTTGTCGCAGCTGCGTGTTTTTCTCCAAAAATCAGTAAATTTAATGCTTAGAAGAAAAGTTCTTTGGTGCAGGGCTTTTTTTTTGTTGTTTATACAAAGTCCAGCTGATCCTGATGTGTAACTGAGGCCCCAGGCCCTGCTGTACTGTAAATATTGAAAACAATCACCAGACCAAAGAAACGAGAGTCTTTGCACAAATGCTGCTTTTAAAATACGAACCATTTGGATGGTGTCTTCCAGTTCTGCTGGAATTAGTGTTTTACCTCCCACATTAATACAGCTGTTACAGGACAGTTATATTTCTAATTTACTGGAATAATTTGATTCTACAGAGATGGTGTAAGAAAACTCTGTAGTACTTGTAGTAGTATGCAAGTTCAACACAAGGGAACAGTAATCAAATGATACATAAGTAAATAGTAACTGATTTAAACAAAACCTCTTCCATAATGAAACTTTCTGGTTAGGGTTCAACATAAAAGTATTGGGAAATTCTGGTATTTTTCCATTGATGTATCAAGTGAATAGTTTCTCAAACACTACATTGTGTGGCAGGAACCATAGAAATTAAACTAAGCAGACAATTTGTAAATATAATTTTTGTTTAGACTAGAATGCAAATTTTGTACAGCACATACAACTCTTAAATCCTACCCAAACAAAATCAGGGATAAAGCAGATTTTAAGAGTACATACCTAGAACTGTAGGTTTTGTTTATTTCCAAAACTTATGTAAAATATTTGGAAATTAATTTAAACATAGGAAGCATTAGCTCAGAAAGACTCACCAGAAAAAAGCAAAGCACATTATTAGTCATAACTACATTTCATTAGTTGTTCATCTTGCAAGAACAAGACTCCTTCACTCTCGGAATACAGTAGTTGAAACATTAACGCCGTAAAGCTAAAATCAGATCAAATGCTATATGTTTAGCAAAAAAGAGTAAACCCTACTAGTTCTGACAAGCAAGTGGTGCTTGCTAGGGTTTTGGAAAGCCTCCAAAGTTTGTAACTTAAATAGCTAGTTGTGCTTAGAAAGAATTAGGGTAGGGAGTTTCTGACATGCAGTGGCATTTAGGAGCAGGCAAAGGGCACTAGGTCTTAGAAACTTGTGTAAATCTGTTCAGAGACCATTTACATTCAAAGCTGCCTAAGACCCCAGGCCACTACACTCTAGAGAAACAGTTAGTGTTCCTTTATGTTCACATCTCATGGTGAAGTGAGCAGATGCTTGCTGGAGGTAAGTGCTGATTAGACGAGCTCTTGCTAGACAACAGACAGAGCAAGATTAGAGAGGACGCTAAAAAACCCTGGCGATGGCTTAAAACTAGTGCTCCCCAGTCTCTCCGATATAATGCACAACCTAGCAAGATTACACATAACTAACTAGCTTTCACTTCAAATAGCTATAGCTTTTGTTCTACAGATCAATGAAGCTTTTCACTCACACTTTTGTAGTTTAAAGAGCATTAAGATTTTTACATGTTTCTTCCAGTGATACAACTGTTAAACACAAAGGTAATCAGTGTTTCTCTGCAAAATAAGTTCAGGCTTTTTTCTGCTCTCTGCATAGTCAGTAAAACTGTTCTTACACTAGTCTCTACTTCTGGATATCAGATTACGTACATATAGTTACACCTAGAGATGGAAAGGAAAGCTAGATCTACAGCCTCTCCTAAAAAAATAAAAGGATGCTTTACATAGCCAGCACACCTGTAATGCTGTGGTCCAGGACCCCATTCACTTACTTTTTTAAACAAATCTAGAGTAGCATCATGGAAGTCAGCCATGTGACTTCTTAATGTTAGAAATTGGTTTTCACTAGTGTAAAGAACAGACCTCCAACAAAGCTAAACCAGGGGAAACTGGTATTTCTCTGATATTTCTGATATCTAAGAAGTGTAGGAATGCAGCAGAACCAGAATGACATCAAGATCTGGCATTAGTATATTCATCACTATTTCGTTAATCACATTTTAGAAATGTACTTCTAGAACTGATACTTCTCCATTTAAAATTCTCCTGACAGATATTCGGGCATTCAGTGAGCTCTTAATCTTTAATTTGGAAAGTTGAAGCAAACTTTCCTTAAAACCTCACTAAACCCCAGGTGTTATGGATCTTCCCAATACAACTATACTATGAGGTGCAAAGTAAACAGTCTAGTCCATGTGTAAATATTTAATAAGAGGCTTGCATCTGGAGCAAAATGGAGCTAACTTAGTGTTCCCTATTTATAATGTAAACAGATTAGTTGCATGACACAGTGTTAGTACAAACTTTCCTTGACTACAAACATTTGCTGACGTATTTCACCAATAACATAATGTATAGGAACAGAGGAAGGCTTTACTCTGAAGACCGCAAGTGGATAAGGTCCAATTTTGCAACCTCCTCTCACCTGACAGCGCCTTTTCCTGAAGGCTCTTGAGACAAGTTTCCTGTGCCACATGCTCCTTTCTACTGGCAAAGGGGAAAATGACCCCAGTTAAAAATCCATCGCAGGCACCAAGAGCAGATGCTGTTGTGCCTCATGTATCCCCACACAAAACAGATGCTACCACACTCACAGTACTCTGCTTGCTGAAGGACTGGCTCACCAGCCACTTCAAACAAGGACCTGCAAGTCAGATTTCTTAAGACTAAACAACTTCAAACATGTTTGCTAACTGCCTGAAGAAAAGTTTGTTCTGAAGACCTAATCCTGCAATGTCCCGATTGCCCTCAGCTTTTGTTCAGGTTTCTGTGTCTTCTGCAAGGCTGTCAGTGGTACTGCTGGGTTTGGGTCTGACACGACAGCTAATGCTGAAGATGACACAAGCAACGGCAGGAAAAGCAGGCCCTTTTAGCTTCCTCCTCCCACAGTCTCCCTCTCTTTGTATTTACGTTGCAAGCTTGGATGTCTCCCTACAGCTGCTCTGATTGTTTACAGGGCCGAGAATTCACATACCTAGAGACTCTCATTTCAGTACCTGAGTTAGAGTGCAAGATAACTCAGTACCTGCAGCTCTGGAAAGCTTCCCCTGTGCAACCTGGTTGTATTCAACTACCAGCATGGACTCCACGCTATCTAGCTGAACCCGTTCCTCTCTTCGCAGAAGGGTTGACCACAGAGTATATTGTCCTCAGTGCTATAGGGAAGAAAATCAAAAGAAAAGGCTCCATGGTAACCGGGAGAGTGACAGCAGAAGCACACACTAAATTGGCAGGGACATTCAACTGGGAGATCCCATCAGAATGCAAGACGTGATGAGTCTTTCCCGCTCCCTGAAGATGACTGGCACAACAGGCACCCCTTGGCCACTGTTCTGTCAGAAGAAATGAAATGGCTACGCCTCTCGCAACAGGCCAGCAGAAGACCAGTGAAATTAACAGATACAAATCCCATTACTGTTGGGAACAAGGAACTCAATTCTTTTCAAATTCAGAACCCTTCTTACAGGGTTCTGAACAATCTCAGCCTAAAGTCACAACAAGTATTTGCTAAAGACAATTCAGATGGGACCAAGAGCAGCCAACAATTCTGAGCTATTAAAAATGTGCTATTTTCTCCCAGAAGGAACCTCTCATTCCTCTGTTAGTCTCCTTCAGCAAGAGACCACTGAAAGATGAGGGGCAATACACCTCCTCTCCCATCTCTTGTGTTAATTCTATTCACCTTCTGTAAAATCAGACCATTTTTGTGTGGCCTCATGATTTGAGACAGGATGAAAAGAGTAATTCTGTCAGAGCTTTGTTGCATGCAAATTTTCATATGCCAGAAATAGTAATATAGTAAAACCACATTGGCCACAGTGCTCCTTAACTAATCAAACACTGAAGTGAGGCAGCTTCCTTACAGTGGATATTTCTATTGCTGATCTATTGAGGGGATGGAAAAGCAACTACAAATCCCAAAGAGGCATAAGTCTCATAACTCTCCTGTTCACAGTTTACTTTACATCTGTTCTCAGACCATCGTTTCCACACATAAGTATGTGAGAAATTATTTAAACTCTTTGTTGAAGTGAATCAACTTACATTTAATATCCCAGAGGATTATTTTAAGAAGTTACAAGTAGGACAGGCAGAAAGTAAATTATTTACACTGCCACGTGAACAGGGCTAGGCAGCCTCCTGGGGATGATCATTTGCCATTCAAAAAGCCAATTTTTCACTGTGTGTGCCCATGATTCAACTTCGTTTGTAAAGTCAGGCCAGAAACATAAATTATAGACTTATAAGGAAGTGCAGCTCCCTTTTTATTAATAGAATTTCCATCCTCAAACAGCACCAGGCTCTTCTCTCAGCTAAACTCCACCCATGTGCTCTGCCATTTGGAGTGGCAAACATGTAAGATAGATCAACACTGCATTTTGAGTGTAGACCCAGCTCCAAGTTGAAGCCCGCATTTAGCTGGCATCCAAGCAGGCAGATGCACATGTCTGCCCAGCTGTAGGCTTTAGATAAGTTTGGGTATACATCAAAGGAAAATACCACTCTCTCTCCCACACAGCTTGGAAGGGACAGGTCCAAGTTCCCAGGCCTGAACCACAAAACTCCACATTCCTTGCAGTTACATAGCATAACCGGTGCGGGAAGCAGAAGCAGTTTCAGGCCCTCTCTGAAAGACACAACTTGCATGAAACAAGCACTGCTGGGACTCACGAGCTACCCGTATTCATGACGACCTTATCATAGGTGTGCCAAGTCACACACTGCTGCCTTAGCCAGCCTCTGACCTACGCTCCTGAAGACAATCCCAACAGCCTGAGGATAAACAGCTGAAACCAGCAACAAATGCAAATGGAAACAGTCACAGAAACACGTAACGACTTTTCCAAGGTAACTTTTGCCAGGTCCTCTAAGAATTTTATGGCAATAGTGTGAAGCACTGAAAGCAATCCCTATTAACATAGTTGGCTACCAAGCTAATAAATGCAGCTGTACTATGAACAATGTGGAAACTGATCACTGTTTGCTTTTCAGTACCTTCACAGTTATCAAACAGGGAACTATGATATTTGTTTGTGCTCACGTACTTACTAGGCAGAAGCTGGTTGTACCATATGCTTTCCAATATGTAACCAAAAAAGTGCTTAAAAAAAATAATCCTACAAACAGGGCTTTAGGCTTCAAGTCAAATACTTTTAATCTATTAGGCTTTACTCATAAGTAACCCCAAAGTACAAATGGGAAACGTGAACCAAATGCTGAGCTTGTTAGTAAATCACAAGTGAAAAAAAATTACTTATGTATATGCCAGACAGTTCTTATCAGAGGTGAGCCAGTATTCCTCAAGAATCTTTGCCACAGCCATTTGTTTCTATGTCCAGTTAAAACAGAGGAAATTTAATTAAGTGCAGGATTATTTAACGAGGATGTTATTTTTTTTTTAAATGAAACACACTCCCACTTCAATTTCCCTTGCGCCAAGAGATGCATTTACTGAAAAACTGTAAGATGGAAGGAAAGAAAAAAATGAAAGGCTTTACATGTGTAAACTGCATTTTCCTCTTCAGGTCTTTAAACAGTGAATCATCATTGAAATAGATACAACAAGCACCATGATCACTCAGAAGTCATTAAGACATTTTATGGAATAACAATAAAAATCCCAAACCCATTTTGCAAGGGCAAGGAAACCACTTTTAAACACTTCTCCTGATGTGGCACTGCAAGTCACAGCCTGGGAACATGGTAAAATTGCGCTGCTCAGAGAGGAGGTCTAGAAAAGATCACATATCTGGAGGTTTCAGAGAAGCCTATTGCACAAGATGGAAGGAGCATTCAAGCTTCACCACCCTTGAGGGACACATAGCTTGCATTTTCTCCAGGACAAACTACACTGTGACACACTAAGACAGGAAAAAAAAAACCCATGCTCTTTCCTTCTCCCTGCCCATTCCTGTTTGTCCGTCTGCTGAAGAGAAAATCTTCACCTCTTTGAAGTAATTCAACTGACCAGAAGTTCAGTGTCAGGAACTTGGGTGTTTCTTGCAGCCAGCTCACAGAGCTGTTCCTGAAACCTCCTCCACGGGTAATGCTCTGTGTTGGAACTCAGTGAAGTGAGACAGGCACTGTTCTGAAATGCCACACCTACCCAGCGTGGTGTCAGTTAAGCACCATTTGCAAAATAAATTAAGTCTTCATTTTGCAAAGGAGATTGAATTTGCAGAAATGCACTTCCTTCAGCTGTAACATCCTGCCAGCCCTACATTGTAGCATGCACACAGCTTCTTTCAAACAAATGTGAAGAAAAATACATTGGGAGGTATTTCTCTTGAAACTGCTTCCCTTATGCAAAATTCACATAAAACGGCCCATATAAATGGTTGTCTGAGCAGCCATTCTTAGAAGCCTGAAAGCAATTTGCTTTAGAGGTCTGAAAACTAAAATCCTGGCCTCCTTACAGCTGATGGCAAATCCCTCAAAAACACCGACTGAACCCAGCTTTCCTCTTCAGTATAGGTTGAAGAGTTCATAATACTGGTAACAACAAAGCATGTGACAGAGCAGTGGCATTGCTTACAGCAGACGCTGTCTTCTCAAATGAAATAAATCTAAAGACATCTAAACGTGGTACACCTGACACATGCTTGTGCAAGACAAAATAATGGAGAACACGGCACCTACATTAATGTCTTCACAAGGAAGCCCTGACTGCTTTCTGTCACAAAATAAAGCCACTGCAAGCTGAACTATTATTCACTCAAATGTTCTCAGGAGTTAACACACATTCCGGCTGATAAAAAAAGAAGGGAATGGTTAGAATAGATTAGTTCAGGTTTTAGTCCTCATGTTAGAAAAACAAGTGAAGTTTAATTACTTCACTGCTCTGGAAAAAGTCTGGAGATAACACTTACGTCATTTATTGTTTCAAGAGAAAACATTAAATCTTAGGAAAATTTCCTTTAATGTCCCAGGAACACTGATCCAAGCCTACCAGGAACCACTGGGTGTCCTGTTCCTAGTTTTGTAATGCTTTTGGATTTACAGCTCAAGCGCAGCTGGAGTTATACAGGGAATGACCACCTGCTGCCTTGATTTTGCATGCAGACTTTATTTATTTATTTTGAATTTGCTGTGAGACAGGCTGGGCTACATTTCCACTGCTAAAGATATTCCAAAGGTTGACATCCTCCAAAAACATTTTGTACTGTTAGGAAGACATGTCCTAATTAAAATGAGACAAGAACAATCTCTTCTGCTATCTTCTCTTTCACATGTCGCTAAGTCTGGAGAGAAAACATACTCCAGAATTAACTAACTACTTTCAGAGGTCTCTTATTAAGGAGTACAGAGTGCTAACTTTTAGTTAATCAAAAGATTTTCTATTGTCACCTACTTTTCTGAAAATACAGTTGAGTAAACAATGGATTTCTGAACTAGAACTTAAGAAAATATATAACTAAAGTAATTCTTGCAGAGTAAAAGCACTTTGGAGCACCAGCTGTCTCCTAGCATATGTCTGTAACTGCTCCACATGGCAGGATTCTGCCCATCCCAGCTGGGATCCTCTGTCATTAGTCATCACAATAAAAGAAATGCCACATCAACATCATGTAGGTATTCAGGATGGCCCACACAGTCAGTCAGTACATCAAGCGAAGTCAAGCTTCACAAATAAGAAACAAAACCTGCTTAAAAATTTGCTAGAAAATACCCTTTACCTATATTTCTTATATAAGAATATCCTGATTTACATTCCAGCTGTTCACAATGTGAGATTCATGATGACAGGGTAAGCAGTCCTCAATTTATTTGTGGAACTACACAAAACAGCGTTTCCAGTGGAAAGGTCACCGATAAGCATGCCCTGTGACTCACAGGCAGGGCTGAGGGTAATCATTACCACACCACTCCAAATAACAGGGGGCTAGCGTGCTGTACGTCTCACAGAAAGTCTCTGTCAGGGTATACAAGCTATAACTCCTGCACTTTTGAGTGGTGCTATTGTTTATCAATCCAAACCAGCCATCACCGCAGTTAGGGGTTCAAGTTACAAATAATAAATTCATTATAAACAAAAAAAACACTTTACTGAACAGGATTAATTACGAATCTTGCAACTAGGGGGACAGGATGCCCAGATCCAAGACATTTCTTTGGTTCTATGACCTACATGCACTATGTCTAACACACAGGTACAGTCTGAAAATATGCTAAAGTGACTTTGCCTTGCAGAGCACGGGCTCTGCGTGTATAATCCGAGAGTTTACAGTTCTTTTACACAAAAATCTATTCTCCAAGTGTAGTGGTTTGCAGCAAACATAGTTATAGCAAGAATATCCTGGCTGATGCACTTGTTATTTTTCTCCACATTCAGAAACTTTGATTGTGTTTTTGGAACCTGACACACAAGCAGGCAGATGTTGCTGGTCTGGCAATAGAGATGTGAGCAGAACAAATCTGGTGTTGAAGCGGATTTGCCACTCTGCTAATAGATACCCCAGCTTCAGGAGCAGGTGGACAGGGCACAGCTGAACTGAACAGCAGAACAAGTTCTGCTGTACTGTTTCAACAGAATATTATGGATGTGAACACAAATCTGAAAGATATATCTTAAAAGATGACAGCTTTCTAGACCTTTCAAAGACAAAATTAAGCACAGAATTGCATCACCCTTAGTGCTAACACTAGGTACTAACAAATTCGTCATTTACTGTACACTGAAAATTCAGCACAGGCTGAGTCATTTTATCAGAGAGCTTTCTCCAATCTTTTAAAAAAAGTACAAGAAGCTTTAAGAGACAACCAGAGATTTCTTAACAGTCTTTCAAAAGTTGTGCATCATCTGTACTGTATTTATTATGGATTAAACCCAGACATTTTAAAATTACTTTGACTTTTTGTTTATTAGTTTTGGCAACACTGCTGTTTTAAAAACAAAAAAACAGAAAATCTTTCAAAAATCACCCATTATTAATAATGACATTTGTATCCAGGTTACTTTTCAGACTACTAAAATGTTCCTTTTTCCAAAACAAGTAACTGGATGAGATACCTGGTACAACTCAGGTATCCCTTTCCTTTGGCAGTTCGCACCTTCCTTCCAAATTTTCTATGCTGGCAACTCCACAGGTCAGAGAGTATGAAATACATCACCCATAAAATCAGCTTAACATTATGTAGTTGTGAAAATATGCTTCTTCTATCTAATGGATTTATGACTTACTGAAGAGTAACAGGTAGAATGTCCCTATCAACAGCTTAAAAGAAGACGACTGGCAAACATCTGAGTTTTTCCTCCTATTTTTGCAGAATTAGGTCAAGGGAAAGGTCGATACTCTTCTTTATCTTCTTTATCTCTTCTTCTACACTTAAGAAGCTTGGGAGTCTTTCACACAGAATCTTTTAGAAACTGCCATATTCCTCTCAGCCATGCTGCGCTCTCATTCCTAGAAACAAGCTCAGAATGCACCATCCCTGCTCACTGCTCCATCAGCTTTCTCAAGGGCTATGTGCCCCATCATTTTATAGCTATTTTGATGCAATTTACACTTACACCTAGATTCTCAGCCAGACCGCTCTGTATCCTGCACGCTATTCGTTCATCTCTTATTCCCACTACGTTATGTTATTTGGATGCTCCTTTATTTGTACAAAATAAAGGCATCATTCCCTTTTCTTTTTGGTCAGATTTCCTACACAAGATGCCAATTGTGATAACAATCCCTGGGTTTTGGTTTTTTTTTCTTTCATTTTCTTCACCATCAAGCATTTAGAAAGCCAGCCCTGACATTTTCCTGGGCACCAGCAAGCATACCCTTTCCTTATTCACAAGGAGACAGCTTCTTCCCTTTCTCCTTGCCTATCCTTCACACAAGCTATACACTATTTGAACCAAACTTGCATTTATTTTAATAACCTTTGTAATGCTGACGAAGCTTAGTCATAGACTAAGACTTTCAGTTCTTTTTTATTTCCCAAAATCACTGACCTTTTTTTCACTTCTTGAATGATCAGCAAACGGTTCCTTCTCATTTTTCCATGACCTAGAGTAATTCCCACCTACTCACAGACAAAATAGCCCACTGAGGAAGTCATCTTTTGTTTTAAACTTGCCAGACTCCGTCATATAGAGGGATCAGGTAACATACTCCAGAATCCTCCAGATGATTCTAAGCAATAAAAACTAATTTTGAAATAAACTTTTTTGCACCAGAAATGCATACATGGCACTGGGATTCAGACTCCCTTTCCTGTTTTTTTTCTTCTTGTATTACCTTTTCCAAAGTCAGAGAATGCCTGGCTATTTTCATTAAAGGCACAAAGGTGTTATGTATCCAAGTCAAAAGGAAGCATTAACCTATAGTTGCTTCACGGGTCCTGCTCTTTTTTGCTGTAGATATACATGCCCTTTTCTCTTCTGAAGCAGGGAAACTATCTCTAAACAGCTTTTCAATCTCACTCAGCATGGAAAGCTGAGAAATGTCAGGATGTTCTCCTATCTTCTGAAATGTATGATTTCCTACCAGGGAAAGCTGCAACTCACACCAAAAATACTGCACTTTTTCCCCATAAAATAGAGATTGACCACTAGCCTGGGGGACCCATGCATTTGGCTTTACTTCCAACTACTCGGCACTATGGCCTCTTTTACCTCTCAAACACAGTTTTGCCTAGTTAGCCATCTTCACTGTGTGCTCCATCCGGCTGAGGGCTCCACGACTGGCGTACTTCCTGCCTAGCTGTTGCCTAATTAAGTTTGCTTTGTAGTAATCCCTGCTGTTGGCTGTTTTCCCGGCTGGTGAATTGGCTCCTAACCTGACTGTCGGCCAAATCTCTTAGAAATTGGCCTTGCTCATAGATCGGTTCTGTGATCCTTCTGTTTCCAAGAGGCTGATTTACTCAAGAGATCACACTGAAAATCTCTGTCACATCTTTCACTTATTTCCAATGGAAACTCTTTAAAAACGACTCTTGTTTCTGCAAAGGGCACCTTCTCTCATTTTAAGAAGCTTAAAAAAGTAATTAGTACCAGGAATATTCTGAAACAATCATACTTTATCAGAAGATGGGCAAGTTTGGGGAAGGGGTGAGAGGAGAGAAGTATGAAGGAAACAAGGAATTAAATAGAACTTAACCTGCAAAAAAAAGGCTACTAAGACAGAGTCTAGGTGATAAATCCCACACACGAATGATACAGAATGTGATGGAAGAAAATGCCAGTGGGGTAATTTCAAGGCAGTCTGTTAACTGCTTGGAGAGCAAAGTCTTGTGCGGTTTCTCAGATGTAAGTGGGCATTAACCATGCCTTTTCAAGTGAGACGTCATTGCAGGAATCATCAGACAAAATCCTACAGCTTTTGTTAAGCAAAAGCCCAACTAGACATTCATCCGCCCCAAAGACTCACATTAACGACTGTTTTTCCTGTCGTGGGCAGGACACCAGAGAGTGTCTCTCCCTACAGGAATTCTTGGTTGCCTTTCTGACTGCAAGATGAAGTGGCTGATAGAAAACAATTTTAAGAACTTTTACAGCTCTTCACCTACTGTGAATAAATGAATGAACAAGAAAAATAGAAGGGTCAATGTTAATCCTGTTCCTAAGGAGTTATATGGCAAGTAAAACATCACAGCTTCATCATTCCATAACCAAGAAAGACTTAATTTTTATAAAGAAAGAATTTGGATATGGGGATGTTTTTACTTTCCAGTATTTAGGAAGCGGGGGAGGTTACTAGGAAACTGTTGTTGAACTCTGTTTTGTCCATATGGATCAAATCTGCAGCACAACTCATAATTTTTGGTCTTGGAGAAAGTGCCACAGATACAAAGCTAGGACAGAAGGCCAGTCGTGGCAAGGCTCCAAAGAGGGACAGAGCAGGCTGGTCTGGTTCTGTCTTCCCATTTGTCTACGTACATAAAATGAAACCAGTGGGAGTGATGCCATTGGCTTCAAGGGGAACAGTACTTTACTCACCCAGATTACCAACGATAGCTGTGGCAGCTTGTATAAGCAAGAAATTATAAATTATCTATGTCCAGGGCAATATGCCCGCACCCTCAGCTCACAATGGCAGCATCAGAACAGAGAGAATCATGGTTTGCTACATCTTCAGATGAGGCGGCCACAGTACAAAGCAGAGCAATCTCCCTCTGCCACCAAAACCACGTGACTTTCTACAGTCAGCTTAAACCCATACCAGTAACATCTTACTTTCAAGAAGCTCTGTTTAACAAAACCAGAGACTTCTTTCAGGCTAGAAAGGAGAAATAGCAAAGACGTTCATTTGGTATAGTGAGACTACGTAACCTCTTCTCAGCTAAGACAACTCACAGCATTGTAGGATGCAGCAAGGAGCTTTTTAAATACTCTATTTGCTCCAAAAACACTGGAAAGACTTTAAAATCCTGGGTTACAACTGACATGAAGCACAATTACTTGAACAGTGACAGATACTTCTTTGCTGGGCTTTTCCAAGCCATCTGGAAGCGCTCTATGGAGCGCAGTTTGAGGACCCATGTTCTGCTTGATTTCAAAAGTAAACACAGGCCCCCACTCCAATTACAAAATATGCTGCCCTTGCAGGCAGATTTAGAAACAGTTTCAGGTCACAGAGTCACCTCAGCCACCCTGGTGATACAGCAGTGCTACGGTTTCTGGTTAGTTTCCAAAGCTGTGGAAATCTTCTTAAAGGGATATATTTCCTAGAATATATTTAGCCTCATTTAGTGCACATGTCCTTTTGGCCAAACTGCAAAACAAATCATGGAAACATGATTTTCTACCAGAGACTCCTTGGTTCACCTGCAAGTACAGTTGTTCACCATTACCCAATTCTACGATGTCTGTCAATAAGATAAGACGGGTGCCTGTCCCCTCGAGAAGTCTTCACAAATGTACTCAAGATTACGAGAGCTGATGTAAGACTGTACATATAAACAGGTTTGGTCTTGATACCCATTCCATAAGGGATACTTTCAAATGCAGTGAGATCCGTTTCCTTTATGTTGTTTTAGTTAGTGTATGGTGTGGTTCTCATTAGATGGCCAGGCTCAGTGTATTTAGTTTGGGTCAGAAGACATGTACAATAATTGCTTAATGCCGCATTTGGCAAAGTTAGCTTTATTACTTAAAAAAAAAACACCTTGGCAGTTGTTAAAAAAGCAGCTGGCACATAAGTTGTTTGACTTAACTATTACCTCATTTTCTCTCAAAATATTGCCAAAACTTCTTAACGACAGTGAACAGATGGTCAACATTTTTCAAAGTTATAGACAATCCTCTTCCCAAATCAGATGATGGCCTTTTATTTGTTTACCCAGAAGGGGATTTGAACAAGAATTAGACATCATTTACATATATTCCATGACCAGTATTTACTAAGGGTGAAAGTACTGCAATATTGTCAAAACCGCAACACATCAAACTCATGTTAAACAAAGTACAGCTCTTACGTTCACACTGGGAGGAGAAGGGTCTGGTTGCTGGCTGATTGCTAGTGCTCAGGAGCCTTGGTGGACAGCAGCCTCCCTGCCTTCCTAAGCTGCTGTTCACATTCAGTTACGCTACAGGCAGTCCATCTTAGAGTTCAACCTAAGCTATCACACAATCAGCTGGTACAGAAAGAGGGATGAGGAAAGGAGAGAAATTGGACTGGTGCTGAAGTCTCTTACATGAGGTAGACATACACGAAAGTCCAAGATCTTTCATCTTCAGACACAAGACAATACAAAGACACAAAGAGATTAAACAAAGAAAAGAAGGTCAGGACAATAGTTTATCAGCATTATTTCCAGACACCAGTCAGAAAGGAGCCTATAGTTGCTTCTGCTGTAGCCAGAAGAAAGTCATGTGAATTGTTGATCCGTAGGCACGAAGGAAATGGAGTTAAGAGATATTGTAGAGAATGTCAGAAATTGGTTATAACCTGGTAGGAAGAGACAAGTCTAGGGTGGCATCTAAGACAGCTGATTGACTGAAAAGATGCTGGTGCTGGCAACAGCAAAGAGAACAGAAGGAAAAGGAGGACTTAGTTAAAAAAAGGAGATTGGCTTCTGGCACTGCTGCATCTAAGGCGACAGTGAAAGATTTGTAAGGACATTTGTACAGGTCTGGTAGGACGTACAGTTGATGGCTAAGGGAGAGAAAAGGAAAACAACTCAGTATATTGAGACAGTGAATGAATAAACAGAAGAGAGAAATTGTGACAGCCAAAGGAGGAAAAAGTACTGAGACCTAGCATGTCTACCAGATCTGAGCCCCTGAGGTGGGGATATAAGATTTTAACACAGTATTTTCAGGGACCACAGCACACCAGTCGGGCTGGAGGTCACCTTCAATGCAAGTGAAAAGAAAGAACCTACAACAATGGTTGGAGTAGCCTGGAGCTGAAATCAGAAATTACAGCAAAATATACACGTAGTCTAGTCCAAACTTTTGGGTTTTTCTCCAACAGGAAAAAATAATTGGCTTCACAGATGTTTTACACTGCATGATGAACAACTCTAGAGTTAAGCAACATTTCGTTCCCACCTGAATTACCTAACCTCCTTGCCTTAGCTCACACTAAATAGAGAACTGATTCCATGTTCCTGTATATGAATTTAGTGGTATTTGCTACTGTGCCCTGTCTTGCTTGACCAAGCTTAAACATACTACAAGAACCATCGATTATGATCCCTGTTAAATGGCCAACATTTCTGAAGAACTACTATAATGCAATAATCCCTCCTCCTCTTGGATGTGGAAAGATCTTTATAAAAATAACTATATAATGATCCCAGTATTACCTCTACCAGGTTGATTATCCACGGTTAGTTCACTAAGAGAACATTAGTACTGCTCACATCCTGGCACTGTTTGTTTGGAGGAAATGTCAGCGTCTCATAGTCTTGTTTGATTTTAATCGGTACTGCGGGCCAACCTGCAGGCCACAGATATCAAAATGGCATCACTATGTCCCACAGTGCTTGTCAAGCCAGGTAGTAGGAAGTCACATAGAAACAGAGAGAAGTTTGAACCAACAGCTTAACAGAATTCTGTTTCCAGCAAATATGTTTGTGTAAAACACTTCTGCAGAAAAAAATAATTTTGTTGAGTCCACACGTCCAAAGAAATTGTGTTTCATCAGGAAATCCCTAAACTCTTCCAATTAGTGTTTAACCAGCCAAAGCAGAATTCAGCAAACATTATTAAAAAATACAAGTTGTAATTATTACAATTTCATAGCAACGAAATGTCAACCAATCTTCAACTAATTATCATAAGAGAGGCACTTTGTACACCCAGTATTAAGTTGAGGGGATTAGTTCCAGACAAAAGTAATCTAAGATCTCTTGCCAATGCAACGTTAGTTTATGCTAGATAATGATTAGATTAAATCAACCAAAGTTCTGACCTCAGGTTACACTGTTCAGTGCATGAACACTGGGGATCTGTCTAACTTTTCTAGCCTGTTTGATCTGCAGTAATTCTATCAAAAACTCTTGGATTGCCCACAGATAATTTACACTACATTTACTACCATCATTTTAACTTCAGAGAAAACCTGTGGAATCTCATGTATCTCTGGGTACACTAGCCTTTAATACAGATAGCAACTGCATTTTTGAGCAAAATCTCTTAATCTTACTCAATCTCTCCTACTTGCTGTGCTTTGCTTCACATTGCTATGTTAGTCCTGGAGTATAAGCATTTACAGAATCACAGAATGTATGGATAGGAAGGGACCTCTACAGGTCATCTAGTCCACCCCCCCTGCCGAAGCAGGGTCACCTACAGCAGGCTGCACAGGACCTTGTCCAGGCAGGTTTTCAATATCTTCAGAGAAGGAGACTCCACAGCCTTCCTGGGCAGCCTGGGCCAGGGCTCCGTCAC
>Ga0181612_118630_pt1 | contig 22694 bp, 14 predicted proteins | sample HoacroProtozoa21_FD_119630 | JGI IMG/M metagenome (GOLD analysis project Ga0181612, IMG submission 119630) | Hoatzin crop microbial communities from Cojedes, Venezuel. Combined Assembly of Gp0051906, Gp0051904, Gp0051908
CAAAGGCCTTACAGAAGTCCAGATAGATGATGTCTGTAGCTCTTCCCTTCTCCACTGATGTAGTCATTCCATCGTGGAAGATCAGTTTTTGTAAAGTACACCCAGCGACCCAGGTATCATATCTGTTTGCCACATGCAAAGGTTGGTTAGCTTAAGCACATTGTAGGTGCACAAATAGCTAGTACCTGAGTAGCAGTCTCTTGCTTTGACTTGCCATTCTTTCTTTCACACTTCGTGAGTGTGGAGAGTTTCAAGGCTCTGGGTTTTTTGGTACCTATAGACCAGCTTGCTTTTTCATTGCATACAGCCCATATGCTCCCTTGCTCCCAGGACCAACAAAACAAGACTTGTGGTTTCGTTTGAATCAGGAGGTAGGATTGTTGAATCCAAGAGCTTTCTTCCCTGTTATTCTTTGATCATCCCACCTGAGTGTTTGGTTTGCATGTTGTTAGTGTGTCTGATGAACAAAAATTGCTGGTCTTGATGATCTGTAGAAGCTCTATATGCTAAATGTAAACATCTGTTCTTACTACATGCGCAGCGCTTTGTTGAAGAAGTGGACCCAGATGACTGGTACAGCCTCGTGAAGACAGGACTCAAGTAAGTAATTCTGAGGTGCACCAGCGCTGCCGTAGGAGGCACAGTTCTGTTCACTTGGCCTTGTCCTGCGTTATACTGGAAACACCCCTTGAATTCCATCAGACTTGACCACGCTCCTTGTTCATGTCCACTGGCTTCGTTGGAGCCTGAACCTGCACAACTGCAGGCAGATTTGGATTTTGTGCTCCAATTAGCATAACTAACGTAGCTAACTAGGTAGCTGGACTAGCTTCTTTTTGACTGGTGTGAAGAAATGTTATGCTCATATGATTTCTTTGTATTTAAGGTATTTCTTAAATACAATTACTATGAAAACAGAATCAGGTCTTTCACCTTTAAATGTAAACCGTTTAAACAAGAGGAATAAAAAGTAGTTCAGGATAATCTTAGCTTCCATGGAGGTAGAAGTGTTAATCTGAAGGGTTGCTGCCTCAAGGGTTAGTAGGCAAAATTCTAATCCTTTATTAAGATCAGCGCAGCTACAAGTGTGATTGTGTGTTGATTCTCCTTTCTTTTTTTGTAATTAAGACACTAGTATAGCTTAAAAAAAAATTAAAACAGCTCAGGGAAAGAGGTGCATGTGTGGGGTTTGTTTTTGTTTTCTTTTTAAATTTGTTTTGCTTTTACTAAGTTTGCTTTCTTTGCCGAATTCTCATGTCTTAAACAGATTTTTTTTCAAGCAGCTTTCCTTTTAGTTGGAGTCTGACTCTTCTGTGATCCTTGCTTCTAAAGGTACCGCTACAGAGATGAAGCATTTTTGAAAGTCCTGAACATTGCTATTCAGTTGTTATACAAGAAAGAATCCTCACTTAGTCAGAGATTAGTCAAACTCTCCAAACTTCACATGATGGTCACGCAGCACTCTCTATTTTTGTCAGCCATACTGAGGTCAAGAGAAGAAGATGGCACAAACATCCAGACAAGAGGTATTTTTTTGTCATCTTCCCGTTAACTATATTCAGTAATCTTGTCTTTTCTTGCATTATATTCTGTCCATCGGGTAACCTGTCCACCTACATATATCTGCAGAGCTAATTCCAGATTATTAGCATTTAGTTTTATATTTTACCTCTACTTGGATCCAAATGTTGCATTCATTTTATGGCTGCCAGTTTTAAACATTTGTATTTTCTAAAACTGCTGAAAAGGTGGGCTTGGGGTTTTTTGTCTGCTTGTGTTACTTTTAACCCTGTTGAAATCTTGAATTGATTCTTTTGGTTTCTGTGAGCCTGTTAGTGTAAGATCACTGAAGTGTGTATAGGTTTTGTTAGAAATGTGTGTAACGTTTAAATCCATTTTAAAATAGGTTGATAGAGAAGACTGTAAGTTGATCTTGCAAGTTGTATCAAAAATGTTAATTTAATTGATGCGTATTTGATATTGCAACCTTTCATGAGGAATATCCTTCTACAAGTAACATAAATTGGGTGCTAGTGTACGATTGGCTTTGTTTCTTTGTCTCTGCCAGCTGAAATACTACCTGACCTTGAACCAAGCATTTAATCTACATACACCCCAGCTTTTTCGACGGTGCAGGGCTTTGAGATTCAGTGATTGATGGAACAGTATAAGAAAAGGAGAGGAAATTGTCAGGGCAGCACATGGATAACAAATTTTGTGTATATTGGTGAGCAATGTGCAAATGAACTTTAAAGTTTTAAATCTCCTGAAAAGAGCAAAAAGCTCTTGTGGAGTCACAAATTTAGTGAAATTAAAAATAAGTAATAGATTTTGCTGCTTACTGTATGTGTTTTACTTTTTTGAGTGTATTTCTGTAGAGCAGCAAGATGGATTCTTTGAGACTGAGTTCAGTAATTCAGAAGCTTGGTGTCAAGAGTGCATTTATTCAGGCTGTTGTCTTTATCATCTGTTTTGTTTTGACATACATTTTATATTCCTGTAGATGCTAGGGGGAAAAGCCCATGCCTTTGCAGATACTAGAAGTAAAGAAATCTGGATTCAGATCTTGAATCTGCCACAGATACGCTATTTAACTTTCAAGTAACCTGATCACTTATTTGACCTGTTTCTCAGCTAGTTAAAGATGAAGGTGGATAATTTTTGTACACCCCAGGACGGAGTTCCTGTAGCTTGCGGACTAATTGGATTTGCAGTGATGACCCCTGTTTAAATGCACAGTGTAGAAGCATTTTGATAAGTTAGTGCAGCTGGGGTATGAACTTACAAGTACTTGCTGTAACAACTTGAGTAGCTTGAGGAGGTTGCTGGGATGTCTGCCTTTACTCTGTGCCACTCCTGAGCTCATTTAAGGTGCCTTCATGGGAGAGGAGGGAGCTGTGGTGTGGTAGGATAGGGTATGTAGCGCTTCTTTTTAATCAGAGAGCAAATGTGTATGCATGGAAAGTTTCTGCAGGTTAGTATGCCATATTGTAGACCTCACCTTACAATAAAATTTTTGTGTCCAGCTTGTTCCACTTGAACAAAATGCATAGTAATAATCCTTTAGTGAAATCAGGGAAATGTTTTTTTGGTATTTATAGAGAGAGATCTTGATCTAAAATGTACAGTACTGTGTGTGCACCTATTTAGACAGGGTGTGTGGAGGTATTTATATATGCACTGTTTAATTGAGAGATCATCAAATCTAAAGCTGTGTGTTTATTTCAGAGGCCTTGGTGGATATACTGCTGACAGTTGTGCAACTCAGCCCTTCCCTCTGTCAGAGCAGTCACCTTGCCGTGTTGCTGGGTGCCTACGGGGCTACACTGAGTGCTGTAGGTAAGTGTGTTAGCCTGGGAAAGGCACTTCCTACTAGATCTGGTTTTCATCTTCATAGGTGACTGACTTTGGGTTTCATCTTGTTTTTTAGATCAGAAGATACTGCTGCTGCTTCAGTTATATGAGAAGAATAATCAAAGTCTTATAAATTCCAGGTAATGTGACCACCTTCCTTTGTTCAACTAACTACATGCAAATAAGCAGTCTCACAATTGGCGTTTTCCCAGGGTCTTATTTTTAACTGAGATAAACAGTGAGCAAGGTCAAACCTAGAGTTCAATGTTGCTTTTGGAAATATTTCTCCTATGTCTTTCGTAGTTTTCACATAGTTCTTGTGTGTTGCCCAAACTTTTGAGTGCCTGTGGGTTGAATGAGGGACTGTCTCATTTCAGTAGTCCCTCACTCTACAGGGTAAGAACCCGTTATAGGGATTTCATCACAGATGAAGGCCAAAGCACAAGTTGCTAGTGTAGGACTCCTTCCCCTTCCCTGTTCCTTGGATACAGGATTCACTACTCAGCACAGCCCTTGCCCTTCTCAGTGATCCTGCCCCTGTGAGCATGATATTTGGCTCTGGTGCTATGCTAGAGAGGAGAGGAGTGTGCCAGTGGAGGATTGAGTGTATAACCTCTTACATTAACACATGTATTGTTAGTTTTGGGGGTACTAACACGGTATCAGTGCCTTCTGTGTCTTTCCCCAGCCTGGACTGTAGCTCTCCTTACAGCTCAACCTTGCAATACTAGGTGCTTCATAAGAGAGAACTGTGTGTTGTATAAAGTAGTAAGTTTCTTTTCAAGCCCAGTGCGCAAGCAGTCCACAGAGAAGTCTATTGCTAACAGTTATTACGTGCACTGATGTTTGTGGTCTGCGTTGCTCAAATGTGCTTTGCTGTCTTTGAGGTATGAGCATAAATATTAACAGCACTGCATGAGTACTGGCTCAGGCAGTTGGAGCAGGACTGGACTCTGAATTAAGAACCTGCCTTCACTGTGTCTGAGAATATAGATAATCCTTGCAGCCTGTGGAGGGGGACAGGAAAAGAAGGTTCTTGTTAGCAGGGAATTGAAGTGTCTTCCGGAAGCCAGGGCTCTGGCAATAGCTGCATCCTGCATGCATATTTACTGAAAACGTTTGTAACTGGAAGGGTGTTATGTGAGGAGGAGACTGATTTCAGAGGTAGTTAGGTCCCAAAATTTGTGTAGCCTTTTTGAAGGAGAAACAATATCATGCGGTACCCTGAAGTGAAATGGTAGCCAGACACTTGGCTAAGCTTGATCCCAGTGCTCAAGAGTTTGAGTGAATATAGAGAAGATTCAGGAAAAGTTCTGCAACCCAGAAGAATCCAACTTGTGTTACAAATGGGAGCCTTCAGGTTCTGGATGATAAGAAGCCTAACACCATCCCTCCAGCTGCCTCACTGACAGTGAGGCATGCTGCTGGCAGTACCCGTACAACAAATGACAGTATCAATAGCACTTTAAGCACAATAGTAAAGTAAGTGGGGTCTAAGGAGCAACTCGGAGGAGGAGAGTAAGGAATTATGTTTTAGTGAACCACCGTGGTGCTGGTTTGAACTACTAATTGCATTTGAGACAACCTTGTCTGACCAGGTCTTGGTCACTGTCTCGGCTGCTATCATACTTATCTGCATTTATAGCTTAAATAAAATAGCATTTTTTCTGAGAAAGTAAGTTCTCATGTGGATTAACAGGGTAGGAAATAGTTAATGAGACACCCTCAAACTGAATTTGAAAAGCTTTTGGATGGATGAAAAAGGTGTTGCCAGGGAAACAAGTTCTAGTTTCAGATTCCCACACAATAATAAGTGAAGGGAAAATTTAAATACTAATTTATATCCTCTGTAATTGCTTTTTGCTCAGTGGTAGCAGTCTGTTGACTAATGCCTTTACTTGTAACAATGTTAAAGAATCCTGCTATGGGGTCCAGCCGCTGTGGAGCATCACAGGACTTGCAAGAGTCTAGGGAAGTCACTATGGCAGCAGCCAAGCATGGAGGAGATTCTGTGTCTGCTAGATCGAGAAAAGATGATGAAGACAATCCTGTCTTTCCCTCAGCATCGCCGTCTTCTGTCATCGCAGGTTCTTTGGTTCAGAGTGCTGAATTGTCCTTCTTGTGATGTAGAAAAAGAGATCTTTCACTTTAGTAATTTCTTTCTTGCATTCATGTAATATATTGCACTTTGTTTTACATCAGGAGAGTAATTTAAATTCATAGGAGGGCTGGAATTAATTATTTAGGAGCACTGATCAAATGAATTGCAATATATGGACCACATCTGGTTGTCAGGTGTGATTGTGCAGCATTGCAAAGATTGCCATGCACGAGTGAGACCAGAATTTTAAACAGTTGTTAAATTTGACTGTCCAAGGATCCACTGACAGTGGGCTATTCAGTCTTTCATACAGTTTGCTAACATGCTTCTATACCTGTTTGTGTTAGTCAGAGGAAGTAGTTTTGGCCCCTGACAGGGAAAGCCAGATTTAAACACAAGCATGTCTCACCCTGTGTGGCATTGTGTTTTGCAAGGTTTAGTATCGGCTGCTTTGTAATGGGATGAGGTGGTTGGGGAAGTTTGAAACCAAGCTGGAAATTGTTGTTGCTCCTTACAAATACTGATTTGCATTTTGTTTCAGGAGGTAAAAGAATCACTATATAGAGATGAAAGTGTCAAGAGTCTTGATGACTTATACGATCCTTGTTTTCTACTTCAGCTCTTCAGTGAACTGACCAGACCAGGTAAAGGGAGTGTTTCTCTTCGATATTTAGTGTCATTTTATTCTGCTGCAGGAGCTGCATGGCTCCATCTGTAGCTCTGTTATTCTCAGTGTAAGAGTTAATACTACAAAGAAATTTGTGCCTGGCTTTGGAGAGAAGAGGCCTAGATCATTTAACCACCTACTGTGTTGCATTGTGATTTTGAGAATGACTTAAAAATAGCAGGCATAATAGGCATTAATGTTTGTTGGGGGGGGGGTTTAAAGCACTTTTCCAAGTAATGTAGTATATCTGGTGAGATTTGGCTACTCAGAAATAGAGCAACACTGCAGCAGACAGGCATTGCTACCAAGCTGCTCATCCAAATGACTAGGTGCTCCCTCATAGCTCTTCTAAATGTGGTGGGCTAACCCTGTGTAGAAGGGCTGATCTGCTTAAGATGAGAAGAGGTTTTTGAACGGGAGCTGGAAACAGCTTGAAAGAGACAAAGAGAAAGATTTGTGGTCTCTGGTCTATCGAATGGCATTCTGTGTATCGTGGAAAACAGCACAATGTAATTATAAAATAGCATAAGAGGGATCAGTAGAGAATATTTCCCACTGGAAGGTTGTATTTTTTCTGCTGAATGTGTAGAGCTGTATTGTGCATCAGCTACGGTCTCACAGCAACACGATGAGCAAAATGGGCATGGGAGGGGTAGTACCTTCTGATGTTACTCGCAGTGCCCCACCTGCAGCAGATGGGGCTGCTTTGTGGCTGAGTTTTTGGGAATGGTACTTGGCTCCTTTCAGCTGTGCTCTCGGTGGGAGCTGGGCAGAGGTAGGGTGGGTTGGAGAACGTACCCTGCAGTGTTGAGGGAGTTCTCTGGGCATAAACCAGAAGCCACGATTGCTGGGGAAGGGTGAAGGTATTTCCTGACCAGAGTGAATCCCTCCAGGGTTATTGATTTTGTGAGGGACACCGTGACTGAATTGACTGGAGATCTGGCCTGTTACAGACTCTGGCTGTAGTATAGAGAAACTTCAGCCAACTCATTTTCCATCAGGCAGAGGTGCGTGGGGCCATTGCATGTCGTGAACAGGCCCGTGCTCAGAATTGTTGGAAAGTTTGATGAGACCTACATGGTGCTTGAAAACTAGTTTCTTAGCCTCACTTTTATTGTTTGACGTGACCCTGCTTCGCATGTGCATATCCCTGCTGTACTTCACAGGCACACTGTCTCTTTAGAGAGCCCTTAAAGATCAAAGTGAGACGAGTATTGTAAGGTATGTCCTAAGCAGCTCCCTCCCTGTGTTGATTATGGTTAACCGCTGTGTAGTTACAGCTGGATTTGGCTTTCCACAACAATAATATCAGAAGCAATTGGCAGGCTGATAACTGTCTTTCAGTGAAATCATACTGACAGTCCCTTCTTTGTTCACCTATACCCTTATAGTGCAGTATCTGTTTTGTGCGTTCTTAGCCTATACTTAGCTATAGTTGTAAACCCTTCTGTATCATTTGACAGCAGTAATAAGAACTGTCTTCTAGTCAACTGAGGAAAAAAAGATATCAGAACTACTTGGCGTTTTGCAGTAGGATGGAATCTTAGACGATCCAGTTAATACTGGATTTTTTGAGATTGTTATTGATGAAGAGCATGGACAGCCAGTGTCTCTTGAGCCTGGATGTAATAGTTGGAAAAAGCACTGCTGTTGTGCACCTGTCACCGTCAGCAGTGGCCTGGAGGGAGCTCTTGCACATTGTGTTCTTGCGGAGCTGTGGAAGCAGTGGCTATCCCAACAGAGGCTGACTTTAAAACTGGTGAGGGGAAAAATAGTTCTCTTAACTGCTCCGTGCTGAGGGAGAGTCTGTGTCCTGAGAGGAGCATTTTTAAAGGGCCCAAGTGATTTATGAGTTCAAGTCCGGTGGTGCTCCTAAACCATGTCATCTGCTCTTGGAATTCCCAATTCCTCTTTATTTATTTGCTCTTTGTACTAGCTGCACAGAGCCCTGTGCACAGATGTTATATAACTGCTGAATTTATAAACATAGACTTACCACACAGTGTTTAATACTCACTAAGAGGTTAAATGTAGAGTTGGGCAGGTAGCAAGTTCTGTCTAACTTTAGCTCTGATAAGCATCTTGTGGAAAGCTTTTCCATCATGGTTCTCAAGGTACTTTAAACAAACTGTATGGCAGACATGATTTTTTTTTTTTTTTAATAGTAGCTTGCTATTTTATGTTAGTTGTTGAATGCACTCTCCAAGGTCAGCCAGATGGAAAATGTTTCCACTGCTTGTTTTCAGTGAAAGAAAGTTTTCCAAATAAATCTTTCTGTGACCAGTGTGAACTTTACTGCTGAAGTGAAGACCTTGGATTTCACTATGTGGTACCATCCCATAAAATGATCCACTTTGTCTAGTTGGTCTACATTAGTAGCTCTCAAGAACTGCAGTCTGAAGGAGGGCCATGTGGTGGCTTGCACATGGGCATACAACACATGTTTGATCTTGTACTCAAGAGAGGCTGTTGTGTAGGCCAGGGCTACGTGTGAGATGGCAGTAAGTGATGGAGAGTCCTCTGGAGACCGACAAGTTTTAGATCATCTTTGCATGTTCACTTGGGATTCAGCAGAAAGCATCCATTTCCCCTTGCACCCTTGCATCTGGCCTAAAGAGTGGGAAGTGTGAAGTTGCTTTGCCACAGGTAGAAGCCAGCAGAAGGTATAGATTAGATGTCTCTCTGGTCTCTTTTTCTCTTTCTCCTGCCCTGTTATTGCTACTCCTCTCACCATTTGTACTTTGGCAGTCAGGTGTTGGCCTTGCCCACTGCCTGGAAGTAGAGGGGAGTAGAGCTGTGTCTGTACAAGCTCTGGTGATATGAGAGGTATCCCATGCTAGCAAGTGAGGGATCTTTTCGCTCACTAGGAGAATGACTGAGGTATTTTGCGTTACTGCAGTTAAACTTGATGTGCTCTGGTGAGGAGTGATGTAGGGAAGTGTGCAGTAATTGCTAGTATTGAAATAACTTGTAAAACCACTCACTGAAAAGATCTGTTACTGCAATTCAGTGGTGCCTTTGCATCGGTCACGTAGCAGTGGGCTGGTTGGGAGGCAGTGCCGGGAGGTGGAGACCCTGCTGTTGCCTGACCCATACCTAGCAGAGTTGGGTATGAAATTGCCAGGCATGAAATGGAAGTAGGAGTTCTGGCAGTTGAGGAAAAGATGAGAGAAACAGCCCGGCTGCTGGCGTGGGGACATAAATAGGCTGTAATTTTTACATAAATATACCTAAAATATATCTAAAATACCTATTTTAGTTGTGTGGGGGTGGTGGGGGAGGAAATCAGTGGACCAAATATAGGTACTTGTCAGGAAGATTACAGTCTCTGCTTAAATAGGAATATTTGTTTCTCAGAAACTTCCCCTTGACCTTCTGTGTGAATTACAAGAAAATATGTGAATATTGTTGCTAAACTCAAAACTGCAGTAGGTTTGCACTTTAGCTGGTAAAATACAACTGAAGTGTCATTGTATTCCATTACTGGTGAATGGAATAGAAACAGCACAGGAGATATTCTGGAGGTTTTACATCAAGTCATTTCTAGCCATCAGCAGGTAGAAACGGCACAAGCTCTTCAAAACACACAGCCATTAAATGAGAAACTCTAAATACTGATGGGAAAATGCTATGGAAGATAAATGTTAGATTCAAGGGTGTGTTTTCTGTTTGGCTGGTTACTGTTCATTGCTGGATTTTGTTTGTCCCAGAAGGCCATAGGGGCACAGTTTAGTACTTTGCTCGGAACGTGCCTTACCGGCAAAATCACTCATGCCTGCATGGTAACAACTGGTGTGGCTAGTGGCTTATTTATGTATTATTCTCCTGTCCATTCTATTACAGAAGCTCTTTAGTGCAGATAGGCTTTTCATTGGCTATGCTGATCTTTCTTTCAGGCACAAACTTGTCAAATGCCCAGAAAATGTTTTGAGCAGGAGAATTTTCGCTGTTGTTCTTCTTTGTACTTAACTTTCTTGAAACAATGAGATATGTGATGTCTTCACAGAATTTACTCCTAACTTTGCATGGTCTAGCAGGCAGAATCATTTGTCTTGTGTAAGTGAGACTAATCACATTAATTGCAGATCAGGTAAAGAATTCCTGTTCAGAGTGATTTCCAGAATGCCTTTGTTAGCTGAAGGAGCCCTCAGCATGCAGTGAAGTAATACTTTGTTAGGGGTAGATTTAGAAATTGGTGTTTATAAATAAAGGGTTGTTAAGGATTACAGTGCTCTTACATACTCTATGACATGTCAATATAATGCACTGGGTGTTTTTCTTTCGTTTTTTCCCTTCTTCCCACACAGAGTGTGTAGTGGCATGTCACAAATTTGTTGAAGTCAATGCCCTGGGTCTAACAGTAGCTGCTCTTAGCAGCTACGATTCCAACATGAGAGCAGCTGCATATTTTGTCCTGGCTTCCTTTCGTTCTCATCTGGAAGGAGCTCGCTTTCAAGAGAAGAGTCAGGTAAGACTGAGCTCGATTGACAGTTTGCCAGGTTAGACGTTTTAGGTCATGGACACTTATGGGAGAGTCACTGCTTTACTCGTCTGTGTACAGGCATATGGTGAGAAAGCTAAAAGAAGCTTTTTACCCTCTATCCCATTGTTTCTCCTCTATTGCTTTGTGTTTCCTCCTGTTATAATCAATGGGCATAAAATGGGGGGAGAATGTGTTTTAGAAATTCTTAGGAATTTTATTTGTAGGAGTGGAAATCCTGATGGGATTGGTATTTATTTGATTTATGGCCTACGAAATATCCTAAAAGCTTATATATGTATTCACGCTCTCCTGTTTATTTGTTTGGGTCATGGCTCAAGCTTTTCTCCCCTGGGCTCTTGCACTGCAGTTGCTGTATCTCTTGGATGCTGTGCAAAATGGAATCAGGCAGCTGAACCTCAGATTTACCTTCTCTCTGACCCTCTACATTGCTCGTGTGGCACAGCAGATTCTGAAGCCAGGTACTGTAGCCTGTTGTGCGTGTTGAAGTCCTGGGGTGAGTCCCTGTGCTTGGAGTAATGTCCTTGACCAATACAGGAAGATAAGATTGCTGTGACTGGTAGGAGCCATGAAGCACGCTTTCCTGTGTTTCAAAGAAGCTTTCAGTGCTTGTGTAGACTGCCTTACTGGAGAAGTGGGAAGTGCCATTTTGATTTGTGTACAAAACCAGTCTGATGCATCAGGGATGAAGCCACTGCCTCCTTGTAATTTTGGGTTGGAGGTGGGCAGAGGACTAGAGGAGTGAAGCCGGATGAGCGTGCAGGTCCTGTTCAGCAGATCAGACTAGGTTGGCCCGAGGTGTCCTTTTGTCCTTAGACACTGAATCAATGTAAGTCACTGTTGGAAAGGAGAAGTGTAGCATTGGGGAGTAGTTCAGTTTGGAAGGGACCTTGCGAGGCCTCTAGTTAAACCCTCTGCCCAAATCAGGGCCAGCTATGAGAGCAGACCGCTCTGCACAGGACTTTCTCCCAGAAAACCTCCAGACAGATCATAGAAAGCCCCCAAGGATGGAGACTGTTCCCTCTGGGGAACTTGTTCCACTGCTCGTGGGGTACGCATTTCATCTGTAGGTTAAAAATTAGAATTGCCAGGCATGAAGTGTTGGGCTTGAAATGTGGAGAGATTTGCCTCTCACTTTGCCTCCTTGCTGTAATTAGTGTACTGTTCTGACAGCTAGCTGAAACACTGGAAAATACAGGTTCCATTTATTTTTCTGCGTGGCTGTGTATTGTGAACTTTGTCCTCCTCCACTGTAACTAACCATTGTTTCTCTTCACAGAGGAGCACATGTATTTAAAGGTAAACAGATTCCTTCTGTCACACCAGTATTTGGACCTGAAGAAAGTACCAGGGTTTTTCCAGCTTCTGTACAGTTTTGATTTCCAGGTAATGTAGGAGTCCCATCTTAAGTGTCCACTAATTGTTCAGAAAATAATGGAAAAAAACTATAAAAATGCAATTAAATCTTATTCTTCCATAGGTAAGTAACTAGAGGCATTTTTGTTTTGTTTTATATTGGAATTAGAAGTATTATTTCTGAGTTTCTTTATTGTTTTCTTAATAGTCACACATAATGAAATCATGAGTTGTACTGTCTGTGCTATGTAAGCGCAACAAACAGAATGTTCTGCGCTAGCTAGCTTACATTCATATTTGAGTTTAGATTATTAATGTTGAGTTCAACTGAGGTATTTTAGAAATGGCAGCTTTTAAAGTTCCATTGTCAGTGCATATCTGGGCTGCAGAGTAACTGCTCCTGATGGATGTTATTGATTAAATTTGATAGGGATGAAAATTGAGAAGTCGAGAAAAAGCTGTCAAGTGCGGTGCCGGCCCTCCCAGGGAGCCACGTCTTTTGTGCTTTTATGAGCAGGCATTATTTTGAAATGTCTAATGGTGGCGTTTTTCCTCTGGCTTCTAGTACAAAACTGAACGTGAGTGGATTCTCAGATTTCTTGGAGAAGGGCTGCGTGATAAACATTGCTACGAGCTTTATGACTACCAGAGGATTTTCCAGGTCATTCTTTCCTTTTTCAACAGTCCTTTGTGTGATGAGGGCTCCCAGGTAAGCATTTACAGAACAAACAAACAAAGGAAAAAAAAACCACCAAATGGAAAAAAAAAAAACCCAAACACCCAACCCACAAAAGAAAACCCCAGCCACAGAAGTTTGCCTGGTTTGGAGATCTTAAACAGATACAAAGCAGAAAGGAGCAGTTGACTCTTCCCTTGCCCTCTTGAAAATCTGTTCCTTGTTGATTTTGTGTGTGTGTGGAGGGGGAGAGAATTGCTTATCTCTAAACCAGAGCCACATACTTGTCCCCTGAAATTGGAACAGGTTCCTGGCATCGTGGAACCTCACTCGGTTACATCAACTGGTGGTCTAGCTCTAGTCGTGTTTCTACTGCTTCGTGGAAAATATTGCAGATGCTGCAGTTTTGCTCATATGGTCAGGGCCTTCACTTTTTTCGGTCTCCTTATTCCCTAACCAGCGTGTAACCTGTACAGGGCTTTAGCAGGAAGTAAACTTACATGCCAGAAGCTCTCATGTTCGTAAGCATCCACCCTGAGAAATCCAGTTGGTTAAAAGCTATCTGTTAGGTATCAAAATCTTGGACAAAAAGAGAAAATTGTGTTGCTACCGTAAGACTTCTTTTTAAGAGTATTGTCTGTGTGTATAAGCCTTGAAAAGAGAATGACTTTTCTTCCGTGGGGTTGCTAAGAACACGTGGTGTTTGGTAATACATTTTAACTTTAAGTTGATCGGATCTCAGATACCAGTCAGATTGCTAATTATATCCTTCCGAAAGATGGATAATAATCAGATCCTGACTATATTCTGATCTTGTGAAAGAACAAATCATATTTTCTGTTTCAGAGTCGTATTCTGGAGGTACTACAAAGTGCTGCCCACGTCACCAGAGCTGCCTATGAGCTGATGCAAGATCACAGCCTCCTAACCTGGATACTGCACATCTTAGAGAAAAGGTAACTAGGGAAATAATAGTGAAATGGGAACGATTTTACTGTCCACAGTAGAATAATTATGCAACTGAGTATAAAAACAAGGGTGACAGATGTGAAGATGGCCTGTCAGCGGTTGTGACATTTGGCATCTAGGACTGTACTGGCAGAACTTGCCAAACTCTGAAGCGTTTCTTTGTGTTTCTAAAAACAAAATCAACATGCTTTCAGGTGAGGGGGAGGGGAGCCTTCATGTTTTTCATAGCGCTTTCTTGGAAAACTTAGAAAACAAAATGGCACCTTATTTAGCATATGTGCCTCTTTCATTTCAAATACCCGCAATTCACATCCTGTCATAGGGCCTCCTGCACAGTAATTGGCACAATAATGAGTTTGAGCTGTCTATAATGCTTCTGCTCGCACTTCTTCCTCCTCCTCTTGCGTCTCCCTCACATACATGCACACATGTGCGTGCACGCACACACACAAAATCTCTTTTGCATAGATTCCCCTGGCAGGTTCAAGCAAGGTCTCAGGATCATCTACAGTGTGATTGGCCTGAAGAAGTTCCCAGTACTGCTCCCCTGTTGTGCACCTCTCTTTGGTACAATTTGGTACATTTGGAAGTGAAAAAGCCTGGATTTGGCCTCTGGACCCAATGCTTATTTTGTGATTGTACTTTTGAGAAGTACTCTTCTTGCATCCCCTGTACAAAAATGAGATTGCTCCCCCTCGTCCCCCTCCGCTCTGAGAATAACAAAGTAAATACGGCTCCTGATACTGTGCTATAAGCATTGCTGTTATTGCTTAAAGTCTTAGGAACGTAAGGAACCGAGCTGTCTTGAGCAGTAACTGCTCTAAAGAAACAGTGGCAATGGATGCAATGTAACGGAATACTTGGCAGAGCTGTGTAATGAAAGATGCAGGTGAGAAATCACTGGTCTCCTGCAGGGGCTGCGATACACTGCTGTGTTTCCCCAGTTGCAGCGTGGCAGGAGGAGGGCAGTAACCAGGGTCCCCGCGTTGCTGGGCCTTCAGAGGGGTGCACTCTCATGCCCTGATGGGGCCCTGGCTGGGAGGCCCCTTGCCATTCACGACTCCAGAAGTGCACTAGAATATGGTCCTTAACTGATGGATTGGTTCCTGGTTAGAATCTGCCTTCCAAGTGGTTGTTTGCTTCTTGTTTTTGTTTTTCAGGTTTCTGGAAAACAAGATGTTAAATAAAATTATTTCCTTGCTCCATACTCTGTGGCTAACAAATTTAGGAGGCAAGAGAGAAAGCAAGAATCAGTCCCAGGAGAACAGGAAGTTTCTTCCTATTCAGCTTGTAAATGAATTTCTGTACGTTTTGATCACATTAATCAAACACATCCGGTAAGTCCATTTTTTAGTTTTTGTTTCTAATGAGTTTGCATCTCATCCTCTGTCTAGTTCGAAATGTATTAAGGCCAGAAGAATTTCTTGATCTCTGGTAGTTTAATGCTTTTTTGCCCCTTCAGTTTGAATGTTGAGTAGTGAATTTTGATGAGATTTATTTGACAGGAAGGTTTTGCTGTTTGAATACATGCGGATAAAATAACAGCTGATGCACAGTTACTGTCAAGTTCTACATCCTTAATTACTGGCGATTTTTAAGCTGCTGTGTTTTACGTTTTTCCTGCTGGATTAGAGTGTGCAGTTAGCAATGCTGTTTGCTGCAAAGATCTTTCATACTCGCTGAAAGTTTAGACTTTCTGTGTCTGTACCACATGTGCAGATTGTACGAGTGTGCAGAGTTCTACACAACAGTGTTAAGAAGGGGTCAGTCTCTGCTCTCCAGACCTGGAGCCCTTAAGCTGTCTAAGCACAGCAGTTGCAGCAGGGGTAGTAGAGAGCAAATGGGTAACCAGTTCTGTTTGGGCTCATAATAGCACTTGCAGCTCTTTGTGCAGAGAAGTATTGCCACAGCCTGGAGAAATTATGTTTATTTTCATTTCCTCGAAGTTTTGAGAATTCATGCAAAATAAAGAAGCATGGATAAAGCTCCAGCCCTTTGGCCTTCTCCTTGCGTGCCATCTGCTTTGCTGTTCACAGACAGGAGGGCAAAGGCTGTGTTTCATCAGCTGTTCTGCCAGACACTGGTGGAGTGGAGTGCTGGGGATTCAGTGGGAATGAAACTGATTATTACTGGCATCCTGAGAACGAAAAGTGTATGTGTAGAGAACTGCAGGAGAAAACTGTAGGAAGAGACTGTAAAGAGAGAAAACCTGTACTTACTTTATTTTATTAATTAGCATGCAGAAAGAGACATGGCTTTTTTGTTTTCTTTTCGTAGGACTTACTCAGATCTAGCCAAACTGACTCAGTTTTTCAGTACACTCAGTTCTGTGCTGGAATATCGTGCTGAAGTTGTTGAGGCCTTCAAAGAAATGAGCCGGTTCGTGGTGAATGACAGCGTTCTCTCAAACAAAGAGATCCTGCTGCTGCTGCAGAAGTGGAGTGTCGTCGAGAAAGACCTGCAGCTGCAAGAGGATGTGCAGACTCTTGCTCAGAAATACCAAATCAAAGAATTGCTTAGTAAGTACTAAACTATTTTAGAAAAGTAATATTGTTGAGGCTGCTACAAGCCAACTGTACAAGTGAGGCCAACTTCAACTGTTAAAAACTTTTGTCGGACAATCTGATACAGCTTGGGGGAGGAGGACCGGAAACGGAAAGCTATTTTTCAGGTCTTTGAGGTAAGGATTTCTAACTTCAACACAATTCTGGAAGCTTTGGAGAAATACAGTTTTAAAAAGGGAAAGAGCTTTAAAATGAAACTTAGTTGCAGATCTGGAGCCAAGCTGTGAAAAATTGTGTTCTTAAATGAAATTTAAAAAACCGCGGTGCTTGGAGGCTTTCTGCTTAAAGATTTGAACCATTTGGAGTGTGGATGGGGGATCTGAAAGTGAAATATGAGTAAAAACTAGTACTAAAACAAGCAAAAATGAAACAGCTAATAGACTTGTATGACCTCTCTTGTTATTGCTGTGAATAAAATGTAGAAGGAACTTTGTAGTGGGAAGTGTTAAACAACACTGGTTTGTTGCAAATGCAACAACTGCTCTTGGTGCATGTTACAGCTTCCGTAGGTTTCTTTCAATGTTCTGTATCAGTTAAACTAATTATTCAAATCACTGTATTTAAGGGATCCTATAAAAGCTTTAGTTTTTCTAAAGTTTTTCACACTCTTTTAGTGTCTGAGGATTTTTAGAGCATTACTACAGTGACAGTGGTAACTTGCTATATACATGGTTTAAAAAAAAGAAATCCGTTGATCCAAGCCTCAGCAGCTTATAAAGCAGTCAAAAATGTGTCCTTATCTGAAATTTTATTTCTGAAGTTGCATTTGAAGAGTCATCCCCATCCCTTACAGCTCCCAGGAAAAAATACTGAAATGCATTTGGTAGAATTTAAGTTGCAGAGTGCCACATAATTGAAATTTTGGATGATTTTCTCAGTGACTCCTCGAAAGCAGATCGCCGTGAAACGCACTGTGGTATGGTGGTGGCAGAGTGCTGTTGCTGTTTGGGAGCTTTGCCACTCCCCTGACGGAGGGCAGCCCAGCATTTCAGAGTTCGGCTGCCTGTCTGTCTCTTCCCTTGGGGTGTGAAAAATTCACGTGCCCCTGGTTGACAGCAGCTCACCAGCCAGATGCTCGGCCAGGATGCGGCTGTGCCGGAGGAAGGCAGGCGTCGCCGCTTTAGCCCGTGCCATTCAGTAGCAGCGTAGCTGTGCTGGCGTCTCCTTCCTTAGGCAGGCACGCACTGTGCCTGCGCTGGCCCAGAGGGTAGTGGCTTGAGCATATCTCATGAGGCCATGTAAATAATGTACCCTTACTGGCAAAACCGCGTCTCGTGGGCCTGTGCGAGGACTGCCGTGGGCTCGCCGGGCTGTGGGCCAGGGCCGGGGTGGCAGTACTGCTCACCTCAAAGGTGGGCAGTCCAGTTCAGAGCGCTCTTTCAGCTGGCGAGTTGCTGGGAGCTGCTGCGAGCTGCGTAGGGTCAATTAGGCTGCTGAATGAGGCTTGTGCTTATCCTTTTAGCAACTGAAACGACACATGATACCGTCTCTCTAGCATAATTTAGTACCAAGAAAATCCTTTGGAGCATCTGATGTTTGTTTTGGTGGTGTTTTTCTTCTTACAGAAAATACTAAAGAAAAGAACAAATCTCAAGCCTCATCTCATGCATATCATCGGAAAAAGAATGAGATAGAAAGAGAAGACGACACTGCTGCGGACCTGAAAGTCTCTGAGCTGGAGAAATGCAGAAGCCACCTGAATTCCATATTTGCCCACTGGGAGCCTGTTTTTCCAGCGCCGCCCACCAAACACCGAGGCGAGCCCCTCGAGTCTGCTGACGTTGCAGAGGAAGCAGTCAGTCTTACCTGTGCGTCCACTTACCTAGTAACTAAATGGCTTGTAAAGTCCATGGTTGAGCACAGCCTCAATATGCAAAATGTTTCGTTAACCCTGCGGTGGCTACAGAACTGCGTCTTGCCCCATCCAGTGGTAGTGCAGGAGATGCTGGGGGATGAGACGTTGCAAAACAACATCTTCAGGTTTTACAGCCGGATCTGCGAGGCCAGCGGTGGGGTGGCTGGACTCCTTAAAGAGAGCTGCTTGTTCAGTTCAATCATGCTTCACCTAATGGATGCTCGGGGCCTGACCAACAGCAGCTTTCATGAGCTTGTGAAAACGTTGTGTCTGTCCGCAGTGACGGAAGAGGATGCGAACAAGAAAGGTAACTCGTCTTTCCCTTTTCGCTCACCTTACAAGGCAGTGATGGCAGACAGTACATAGTTCCATGGGTTTCTTTAGTTCATCAGAACAATTTGAAGTTTTCCCACGTCCGTTGGTGCTCATGACTTCACAAAGTAAAAGCCGTGTCTTTGGTGGTGTGGGCCCAGGGGTTGGTAGCACAGGATAGGGTCATGCTGTCAGGGTTTCTGATAGTACAAGTCATAGTCCTCCAAAGAAACTTTCCTTTCGGGGACTAAAATGGAGTTCAGCGAGGTATAAAAGAATACAGTTCCAAAGGGAAAAGTAGTCTGCAACAGCTGAGTCTGTGTGGGTATGGGTTTTGATCCATGTGCTGTTCAATGTTATCATGTGATAGCAAAAGCCACAGGTCAGATTTCAAGCCTCTTCAAATAAAAGAGGGTGGAAGGTTGTGCTAACAAGAAACTCTTTTCTTTCCTTGGCGTGAGGAGGATCATTGGCTTTGCATGGGCAAGAACCCCACATATTTTCCATCTAGGAAAAGAGTTAGGAAACTGTTTTGAAACATAGGTCTGGAGGCAAAATGGTTTGGTTTCATATTACTGTGTGGAAATAGAAGAATATCTGTTCTGATTTTTCTCTAATTTTTCTTCCACAGCTGTTTGTGTATTCCTGACTTCTGTTTACATTGGGGACATATGGCTTGGAGCACCAGAGCCAGATATGTTAATAACCCATATCAAATTGATCTGCAGTAGTACAGATGATAAATTAACCGATGATGACTTGGAAACTCAGGAACAAGGAGAAGAAACTATTATGTCTCTTTGCAAAACCCTTCACTTGGCTGCGCGGGGGCATTAACTCAGAGAACTGACAGTTAATCTTTAATGTTATGTGCTCTGCCATCGATGCTGCGAGCCATGAAACCCTCCTGAGCTGTTCTCCATACAAATCTAACTTGTTTTGTCATAAAGATCAATATTTTATTAGTGTGCAAACTCAGGGGGGGGAAATTGTATTCATCATCTCTCGGTGGAACATTAAAGCTGTAATTTCCCTTTTCTTTAACAGTATGGGACACTGAATGTTATTTGTATCATTTTTATTACAGGCAATTTTAACTTTATGAAGAACCAAAAAAGACTGATTAGTGCATTGCCTCTGGACTGTGTTTCAGTCCCCGTGTAGTTAAAATCCATCCTTTCTCCAGTATAAGATGGGGAAAAAAGACTGCCAAACGTCACCACAATGTGGTATGAGCGCAAAGAATGAGTAGTCTGAGGTTTAGCCGTGATGATCTGCTGTTTCTTGAAGAACCCAGTTTCTTTCATGATACATGACACCAAACTCAGTATGAATAGAAGACTGAACACTGGGATCATGATGGTCTGGGATTCTTCTTGGTTTTAAATTAAATTGCTTTTGAAAGCATTTATATTTGAGCTGGTCCTTTCTGGTTTTTGTGTTGGTTGTTGTTTGTTGGTTTTGGTTTTGTTTTGTTTTAATTAAAGAAAACCCTGACCATCACCACTGCTGAGACTTACAACAAAGGCCCATCTTTCCTCCACTCTGAAAAGATGAGAGATGGAACTAAAACCCAAATGATTTGCTGCTCATTGATTATACATGTTCTTTATTGGGAATTCTGTGTGAAATCCGATAAATATTTTTTGAATGTGGCCTTGAGGGCAGCTGAACATACCATTCCGGATATGCAAACATGCAGAGCCTGAACTTGAGCCTTTGAAATGTAAAACAGGTTTTATTAAATTGACTCATGAATATGTGCTGTGCCTAGGTAGTTTGTACAAGTTCTGTACAGGGAAAAAACCAGAAACACACGCTCCTTGTAATGTTTATTTAATTTGTTAGGGTTTTTTAAATAAAAAAGTGAGACTGCAAATAATGAGGATTGCTTCTACATAGAAATATTCTTGTCCTAAAGAAGCCATAATATCTATATCAAGACTTGATTTAAAAATACCAGATATTTCTTGAAAAAGCTGCAAGGCCATTAGAGGCTAAATATTGTGTCATATAAAATCCCTAGGGTCTGACATCAGGAAATTTTCTTTGCGATGGAAAAAAAACTTATTTTCACTTAAAAAAAAAACATAAACACAAAAAAACCACACAGGCAAAATGAAACCAAAGGAGTTCCAGGAAGGCAGATGTCTTTCCATCTTATCTAGCTGGAAAAGAAAATACTCATGACATATAGGGAAGGAGTTTCTCAGCTCTCTTGAGGGACTGAGCACATCTAACAGTGGTTTATAGTACGATTTGCTTGAGCGAATTAAAGAAATGAGGCAAGACCATTCAACCAGCCTAAGGACAGTAATGCAGAAATGTATTTTCTCTACCCAGATATATCTTAATTGGCAGTGGATTAAGTTAATTTTCCCCAAGTTGAGTCTGTTTTACCCATGATGGGAACTGGTAAGCAATCTACCTCTCTTAATCCTGACCCATGAACTTTTTCATTCCATTTTCGCCCCATTCTTTCTGAGGGGGAGTGAGAGAGCGGCTGGGTAGGCATCTGGCACCCAGCCAAGGCCATGCCACCACAAGGTGTCATGGGGTGTAGTGTAGCGCCTTCCACTAAAGCAAAAGTAACAAAATCCTAATCTCGGATGCCACTACGCAGTCGTTACACAGTCTCCAACAAGTTGCAAGGCCAGAATGTTTTTGGGTGTGCACTTGCGTGCCCTGCAATAGCCTTTCCCATGCCCTTTGGCCACGTTTGCTTAGAAAAATAAACTCTCTTATTGTGGTACCTGCAGGAGCAGAACTCATGTGTTGAAGCTCAAGCAGCTGGAAGAATGATTCTGGAGTGAGATCTGATTCAAGAGATAGGGTACAGCAGATGCAAACGGGCCTGCTACATTACTTCTGCTTAAAGAGCTCTTTGCACACCTTGCTGTTTCTGTGGATGGAAATGGTGATTTCCGAATGCAGTTTTATCAGTGCTAAAATGAGGAAGAGAGCTTTCAAGTAGCGGGCTTTAGCTAATGGCATGCACGGTGCTATGGCGGTGGAAAGTAGTATCACGAGACTGCAACTACAGGTGGGGCTGGGCACGCGTGGTGGTGTGCTTTGCTTACAGTGGTGCTTCTAGATCCTGACCAATTGCCCATGAATGCACACTAAGGGTTCATACTTCAATGATGACTTCCTGATGGCCGTAAGTATTCAGAAAGGCCCAGCGTGAGTAGTTTGTCCCTAGCTTGTAATGTTTGTTTGATATCTCCAGTACCTCTATTGCCAAAATATTTGGGGTTGGAGGAGGGGATTGCTTGTATTGTGTTTCTTTTCTTTTTTTTTTTAATGGCAGTTTTGGAAACAGAAAGAGAAAATGAATGCAAATGAACTGGCAATTTAAAGCTACTAGCCTGTCATCTAAAAGATCCAGAGCTCATACATGTTTATCAGTGAAGAGAATGTAGCTGTGCATGTGGGAACTTTTAAAAATAAGACTTAATCTCTCACTGCCTCTGAGCTTCAATATATTCTAGTAATGTGCCAATTGTAAGATTATTATGAAATCCTTCTGGAAACAATGGCCAAATATCTTTAAAAGCGGTAGATCATTAGCAGTTGAATGGGGTGTGTGTGTGTGTGTGTGAATTACTGCCAACATATTCAGTGTGCGTTTAGATAAATTGTATGGATGGAGAGTCATCATTTTAAGAAATTAAGCTTGATTAAAATAAATTGTGGAGAGCATTTTGGAAATGGAAAACTTGCTTCATATATGGGCCTGGGTTTTAAAACAAGGAGTTTCTACAGTTTAACACAAGTTACTCACTTTGATGCTGTTGTGGTGAGAACCATGCAGATGAAGCTCCGGAGCCCTCTGCAGCAGGCCCAGTGGTCTGGGCTGCCCTCACAGAAGTCGTTGCCAGGACAGGCCTTTTAAGCCTTTTACTCAAAATTCACAAGAGCTCAGTGAAGTCAACAGCCCCGGAGAACATACTGCTTCTTGTTGTACCTGGTGTATGGACCACGTACGCTTTGAGCTGCAGGTGGGGGTCCTCGGCATTTGAAATCGATCTCGGCGATGGGCTGCTGGTGCCAGTGCTCAGATGAGGACAGCAGACACATTAGCTGGAGAGGACTTCATAGCGCGTGCGCGACTGGGCAGAATGGCGTGGCTTTCTTGGGGTTAGTGGTGCGGGGTAGCATTCTTCTAGAAGTCAACTATGTCTTTGAACCAGCAGCATGAGCTGATTTGGGTCACACTGTGTTGGCTGGTGGGTGCAGCATCCCAGCCGTCCATGAGTGCCGCAGAGCACACAGGGAAGGCCTCTGTTAATGGAGGACTCAGGGTTGGAAGGGGCAATCAAGTGCTCACTGTGGAGAG
>Ga0181612_172550_pt1 | contig 22693 bp, 11 predicted proteins | sample HoacroProtozoa21_FD_119630 | JGI IMG/M metagenome (GOLD analysis project Ga0181612, IMG submission 119630) | Hoatzin crop microbial communities from Cojedes, Venezuel. Combined Assembly of Gp0051906, Gp0051904, Gp0051908
AAAAGCAACCAAAAAACAACCAACACCCTGTACTGCAAACATCTACTAAGCCAAGGGACTGGCTTTTCTCCTTCCCTTGAGCTTTAGCACCTTCTCTTCAAAAGAAAGGGCTAAGCAGCACAAGTTGTGCACAAGTGATGTATTAAACTCCTGCGGGGGCTTTTCCGCAGGGGTTCATATGTTCTCAGCTGAGTACACCACAGGCTGCCAGTCCCAAAGGCCACGTCAGGCTCCCACATCTCTTTTTCCTTCCCTGTCTGCTCCCGGCAAGAACAGGGGCTCGGAGGCTCAAATGAGGTGTCTTCCCACAGGTGCTTGCCAGTTCCCTGCCACCTTCTTTGCCTATGGCCTGTAAGGATGGGATGAGCAGTGACATGCAGAGCTTGCCCAGTTCTGCTTCAAGGGCCGACTCGTCAGGGACGGAGCTGCACAGCTTCACCCGCGCTCCCAGGGCACCATCAGATGTACATCACGACTAGGACTGGCTCGTACAGCACCCACAGCAACAGAAACCCAACCTCCAAGCACTAACAAATAGAAATGTTCAATGAAATTTAGCTCTCACCCAAAGACAGAAAAGGAAGCATACAGAAGAATGGCTCCCGTCATTGGAGACCCAACAGCACACAGAACTACCACAGATGTTCGTGTCAGTTAATTAATTTAAAAAGTTATCTGATATGCGGATTAGTCTAAGCTTTCCGGCTTGATATGAATGCAGTTTCTCGCAGCCTCGCTCTTTTTGAGAAGCCATCATAGCCTATGATGCATGCAGGTATTTTCACACATTTTGAAATATGCATTATCAACTAGAGAAAGTACTAATTTAAAGTCTGCTACAGTCTCCCTTATGTCAACTCATTTCTCTTGCTAGTCTCTTAACACAGTCCTCTAAATTAAGCGACAAATATATTTAAAAAGAACCACAAATCCAAAACCACTTGCAAAGCATGAGTAACAGCTTATTTCATTACTCTATTACCCTGGCTATTTAAAAAACAAAAAATACCTGCCAGTAGAGCTCAGTTAACATTATGAGTCAATTGCACACAAAGTTTAATTTTACCAGGCTACAAAAAAAGCTCTACCAGTCTCCTCCCAATGTGAGCTGCATTCTCACCTCCAAAAAGCAGAGTTCAGTTCTGCTTTCCAGCAGCAGTCCAGTTGTGACCAAAGCCATTGCAATATATCAATTTAACTGTAGTTTGCTTCTTTAACTAGCATGAGGCTGGAGAATGCAGTGGTCCTGTTTTGCTTGACTTTCTGGATGGTTTAAGTGTCTTTTTGATGCAACAGTGGATGCAGGACAACAGAGTTCCCAGCGAGGGATCCCAAGATCATCATAGCTCTGGGGCTCTTCAGGATTAGCCTCCACCAATAGCCGTATTTTGGCACAAGAGAAGAGTGACAAGCCTGAAGTCTCTTTTCTATTAGAAGCTGACAACTGATCTCTCTCTTGGATGAAAACCACAACAGTAAAGACTCCGCAAGCAAAGATGCTCTCTAGTGGCTACTGTTAGCTTCAAGGCACAACTCAAGAAATGGGTTACGAGTCTTCAGGCTCCTCACCTTAATGTTTTTCTCCTGAGATTTAATTTCTTCCTTCAGGGCCGAATACTCCAGTTAAGATCCACTAGGCTGGACCAATGAGACCCTTTCAGATTCCATCACCAAAGAACGGCAGCACGTAAGCAACTCTCACTCTGAGGTCTCCTACCGAAGAAGGCTAAGAGGCAGCACGACCAGGGTATTTTGATATGAATGTGGAGACAAGACGCACCTCTCATACCACACGTGTCCCTGCATATCAGACTCAGCTGACCCAGCTGATAAATGGGAATGTCATCATTCAGTTGTCAGACACCAGATACGACGCCAGTACAACCATTTCCATAGCACTGTCTGGGATGACAGAGCCTGCCTGCCCTCCCCATGCTGGCCTAAAGCATCGCCTGAGCTGGGGCAGCTTGCTCCCACCACTGGGTTTGTTAACACTTCCATGAAAAAAACATTATCCAATGTCAACTGATGACAAAGCACCTCAGCCTTATCTCTCCAGCTCATTAATTCCAGCTGCATTGTCTCAGATGGAATTATATTATAGCCTGTTACTGTCATTGTCACTGTCACAGCATTCAAATTATGTTAAGTACGGTATAAAACAAGCAAAAGTACAAAAGCAGCAGTGAAACTTGGTATCATCCTATCAGTTTTTCTGTCACTGGTAATCACAAGCAAGTGTTCGTATCAGTCAGGTCACATACTGCAATTCCTACTTCAATGCAGTACGTATCCACTGCATTTCAGAGGTACCTTCCTTTCTTATGGTGTAGGAGACTAAGATATTGCTGTTACATAGTCCAGCAATTTATGGAGTCCGTGATGAACCACTGCATCGTTTTTCAAGGACCAAGAACTCTATATGCTTGGTCAATAAAATGTACTAAGCAATAATTCATCCCAAAAAAATGGTGATGGCAACTGCAGAACTGCAGCTCTATTAACTCCTTTTTTTTTTTGTATGGATAAGTTTAGCTGAAAAGCAATATTGGCAACAAATCGCAGCCCAGGGAAATTTTCACATCAAGGTAATAACGCCACGAGGTAGAATGATTTGCTTTAGTGTGGCCATATAATGCTGCCGGTTCTTCCAATGGGACACTAACTGCAGCCGAAGGCCACCTTGCTCAAAAAATATCTAAAGAAATATTTTAGCACTAAAACTGTCTAGAATAATAAAAAAAAAATAAAGCATCCTTCCCAAGAAGGGACACTGGGAAAGTGAAAGCAGGTACAGAGTTCAACAACTAAATGATTCACAGCTTGGTGACAAGCTAGTGCGTTGTCAACTGAAGAAGCTGGTCTTGTGCTAACACTGCCAGCTGCCAAGCAGAACCACGCAGGTGGGAAGGGACCTCTGGAGGTCTCTCATCCAACCTCCTGCCGAAAGCAAGGTACTCCGGGCTTTGTCCAGCAAATACTGAGTATCAGCAATGCAGATGTCATCCCTTCTCCAGGATCTGGTTCCACAGTTTGACCACTCTCGTGGCAATTTTTTCCCCTTATATCTGGCCAGAATTTCTCCTGTTCTAACTTGTCTTTGTTGCCCCTTCTCCTGTCCCAGTGCACCTCTGACAAGAGCCTGGCCCGTGCTCCAGCCCTGGCCACCTCAGCAGCCTTACTGGGCTTGCTCATGCATGCCACTGCCCTCATGCTGGGAAGCCCAAACGGGATGCCTAGCACCGAGTCCCACGGGACAGGATCTGTCCCTTCACACCGCCAGCTGCACTCCCGCTCTCACAGTGGGGACACGGTCAGCCCTTGCTGCTGGGATGCACCACTGGCTCCTGGGCAACTTGTTGTCCCTGTGGACCCCCACGAGTCAGTCTGCGTTCTTTTGCAAAGCTGCTTACTCAGCAGTCAGCTCCCAGCCTGTACCATTGCACGGGGTTATTCCAGCCCAGACGCAGGCCTTTGCACAAGCCTTTACTGAGCTTCCTGGGTCTCCTCTCAGCTCCTTTCTCCAGCCCACCTTGGTCCCCCTGAACGGGGGATGCTCCCTCCGGTGCATTCACTACTATGCCCAGTTTGGTAGCATCCACACATTTGCTGGTGATGTGCTCCATTCCATCACTCAAGCCACGAGTATGATGTTAAACAGTACTGGCCTAAAAGCTGATCCCAGAGGGACTCCACTAACAACCAGACACCAATTTGAGTTCAGTAGCCCAAACCATTTTCCGTTCACGTTATCACACACTTCTCCAGCCCACCTCTAACCTCCTTGGCTATAAGGATTTTTCTGTAGTGATACATAAACACAGGCACATTCTCTGTCCCTATCTGCCTTTCTCGGAGCTCTTTAATTACACGTCTCTGCCTCCTTCCGGGATGGGACACTCCACGCTGCTTTGAAAGGGAACCACCAGCAAGATCTGAGGGGAGTGCAGAGGTGGAAAGTGCCCGTCCCAGAGCAGGCAGGACGGAACCAGTCGCTAACAGCAGGCACCAGATGAGTAGAAAACCATCTGACAGCACAGTTGCAGAGAAGGAGAAACAGAAGAGATTGTTTTGATCGTATTCATTCTTTGAGATTTAAAGCAGTTTAGCTTCTGCAGAGGCTTCTTTCTTTCTTTCTACAGCATGACGAAGAGTCACTCCATATGTTTCTAGCCTCTCCAACCTCCCCAAATTAACTCTTCCACGGGTACCCATTCACCCCTTTCCTGTCATCAACCCCAAACTTCCACCCTGACCTGCAGCTGCTTCCCGGCTCTGGATAGTCCCTGTCCATCTCCCTGTCCAAGCTCCACTGCTTCTGGAGGGGAGTACAACTTCTCACAGCAACACAATGGGGACAACCAGGGAAGTTAGGAGAGGAATTCCTTACCCAAAACAACTGGTCCACTGTCTGCCCCAACCACACAAAGCATCCAAAGGCAAGTCATTTATATTTAACTTTTTTTTCAAAGCCATCCCTTCTAAAATTGTCTTAAATCTGCCTCAGAACTATCAATATACGTTATCATGCACAATTTGATTGCTCTTGCTACTACAGGGCCCAGCTGGCCAGAGCCTTTCACTTTCTTAAGAAAGATCAGGACCTCTGCTACAAGTAGACTCGGTCTAAAAGCAGCTTTGAAGGCATTTGACCTCTGTAATTCTTCCTGATTTTACACGGATGACAAGGGTTGCATCTGCTCTGCCTCATTATTGCAAATGAGTACCTGATCCATTGTTTCCAATGGGTTTTAATAACTACTATAGCAAACCATGTTTTATGTGATAAATGTCAGCAAATGAACTGAAAACCAATTGCCTACGGTATTTCAGAAGGAAAATGATATGGCAGCCTACTCCCTCCTTCTGTAGAGTGAATCATTAAAAAAAAAGGCAGGAGTAAAATTCTTTGTTCCTGCCACGTAGCACAGGGTGGGCAGCACATGCTGTCACTGACAGCTTCTTTGCTTTCTTAGAGCTTATTCTTTCCTTGCAATGAAATGCAAGAAGGAACAATGATACCTGAGTCACGCAGAGGTTTTTGATTTCATTTTTAAATTGTTTTCTCAGTAGCCATTCTCCTACTCTACAGGAAATACGTAACAACCACCAAATCACCCCATTTGTAAGGAGTATCCACTGCTGCTCCAGTAATTGTGAGGAGGGGTTCCCATGTACATAGCCGGAAGAAACGACATACAACAGCTTTTTCCAATTTCAACAACCTTCAAGGTACCAAGCTTCAAACCAACAGAGCCTTCTCCCAGAAAAACAACAATAAGTAGTAAACATCCTGGATTTCAAAGGTGATCTAGGCAGTACCACTAAGAGGACCAAAATGCTTTAATGTACTGTGCTGAACATCCTCATGCACAAGGAAAACATGGGTTTCCCAATACAGCTCATCCTCCCCGCAGGCTCTGAAACTCTGCCCAACCCCGTGCAGCAGATTTCACTGTGCACAGCATCGCGGCAGACACTCTGCTCCTGACATTACACCAACAAACGATCAAACTAGAGATATGCAGAGAGAAAAAACGAAAACTTTCAGCCAACATAACCCATGGGGGTTTAAAGCCAGTTCCTGCTCCATCGTCAGCTTACTGATATCAGGGCACCAAGGGGAAAGCAGTAATCTAGGACAGGGCAGGACTCTCAGACAGGGCTGGAAAGCCAGCTCAGACCAGTCGAGTATCACTGACACGCTCCTGACCCTGCTCACCACACAGCAGCACAGAGGCTATATTTCATTGGAGCCTGCAGGTGACCTTCATATTAAATCCATCCTTACAGCCTCCACTCTTTCTCATTTCAACAACCACCATCAAAAAAATAATTGAGTACTCTGGATCATTCAGCTCCCTTGAGCCTTCTTGTGTGAGCCTCCAGGCCTCCTGCATTTAGGTGCTGGAGCCCCATATATAATTCAATACGTTATCAGATCTGCTCTCCTTTGCAATATTAATATGTCAGCTCCCATGTTAGCTCTCACCAACCTGACTACCACGCATGTAAAATGTCTAAAGTAACTGTGGCTGGAACAACACAAAACACTAATTCAACAGGGGAAAAAAAAGCCATGGCTTTAACTGACAGTGTTGTTCAGAGCACATGGCAGTAAGCATGTTCTACACTTTTAATGCACAATCCAGCAAGATAACTGCTAAGGCTGGAAACTGAAGCATTCAAATTTAAAAAGTGCCAGATTTCAAGCTGCCTAAACAACACTATTTTCACCATCCCAATGTGTATAAGGTCTAGAATTACGTGACCAAAGTATTTCCCTTCATAATCTGTCTCACCAATGGCACAGAATGGCTGGTGCTCATTCCACAAGCTATTCCTTTTGCTTTAATTGTGTTATTATTCTGTCTATTCTTCAGAGGGAAGTTGTGGACTTACTTGCCATACATCATTCAAATCCCATTCTGAAGACAGAATTTTTATCTTCCACAGAAACAAGTTATCTTTCCTAATGACCCATGTGAGATAAGATGATAGTATTATTGTCGTTTTACAAATAAGAAATGAAAGCAAAGAGATGAAAGTAAAACGCTTCCATTTCTTTTGGATGCCTTCACTGAGACTTCCGAGACCCGATTTTCACAGAATTTAAAAATTACTATAAAGCACTTCATGGATACACCTACCCAGCACAACACAACAACTTGCAGAGATGCTTTAGGTAGTTTTCATTGCATTAGTTCCTGAGCCAACGCAGCCATGGCACACCGCCTCGGCTGATTATCTCTAGAGGAAGAACCCAGGTGCCTGGCCCGGGCTGCATTAACACACCCCGCTCTACTGGCTCTAGAATCCAGACTAATGCTTCAGCAGGGCAGTGTGCTGCAAGGGCCTACCACACTGTCTGGGGTTAAATCTGACATTACTAGATGATGCTGCCTGCACTGCTGAAACTGTGGAGGGGCTCCAAGGAGAGGTCCCACCAAGTTCAGCAGCAGCTAGGAACACTTGGCATTTCCGGAAATCGGATCTCTGCGCATCAGATTGGGCACAGAAAAAATGTGAACGTCCCATCGGCAGCCCACCATGGGAAGTCCAGTTTAAGTAACTTGCCATGGAGAACTTGAGAACCCAAAGGCACAGAAGTCTGGCAGCTCTCCAAGACAAAGCACTACCGCCTCAGCTATTAAGGCTTCTTCCCTCTTCCAACAATTCTCCCACTCTTACTACTACTTCTTCTCCTTCATTAACTGCTTTCTTCACTACAGCTCTGACTCAGAAACAAGGAACTCAGCTCTCTGAATGACAAAATAGTTCTGGGATAAAATATCCTACTAAACATACATTACAATGCAACATTGTACTCCAATTCAGACTACCTCATCTTTGGTGTTTTCAAACAGATACTTTTGAAAATTCCTCTGCAACATCAGAGATACCTGCTGTGTACCTGCAGGATCATAACCTCTAGAGATACTTCAGACTCTTGGGACAATAGACTAACTAGCAGCCGTAGTAAGTTGTCCACTGGACTACTGGTGTCCACTTCGACCATCACTGGAGGGGGATGATATTTTCCTGCAAGCAGGAAATTTCTCAGAATCCTGCAAGGAGCCAGAACAGTGATTCAAGTCTTTACACAGATCCATATTCCCCATTCACAGCTCCCTGTCCTAACTCTCATCTCCAGTCTTGACCTTCTTGTCCATATTCAGCCCCTCCTGCTGCAGCCTCTATTCAGCACCTCACTCTGTCTCTTTTCAACCAGTCTGAATTCTTTCACATTAGAGCCACCTTGCCTCCCCCATGCCCTCATGCAGGCCTCTTGTCCGGGCATCTTGTCCAGCTCCTGACTTCACTGAACAAGAGCCAGCGCAAAGAGACTCTTCACTGCGCATCCTATCCCTTTCCTCCTATTCCTATCCAGAACACATCCTATCCCTACTTCTGCTCCCAGTCTGCAGCTCCTAACATAGTAAGTCCATGTTCCCTGCGTTATTCAACGGAGAATGTTAGAATGGTTTAGTGAAGACAGGAAGAAAGGAAAATCTGAATAATTTAAAAGGGCAAAGCATTTGCTATTTTTATTCAAAGTGCTGTGGCGAGCATAATTATGCAAATTCAAAAACCTTGTCATAACTGACCTTTTCAAAACATGTGTGTCCATGGGTCTAACATACAATCCATTGATGAACCCTGAAATTTATTAAAGGTCAGAAGTTCTAGAACTTCTTCTCCTTTCATCATTAAAGAACTTATTTAAGATAAACCCAGCAACAATCATTGATGAAAACAGATAAAATTTTGATTCATTGGGTTAGAAAAACCTGTACCTTAAAGTTCTGTAAAAGGAAAAGAAAAAAATTGTTCCTGCTACAGAATCTGTCAGCTTACTTGTTATTCTGAAAATTCAACAACGCCAGAATCCAAAGATTCTAGTCATCTGAAGCCCTGTAAGCAGATTTAGTAAACAGTCATGACACTTTGTAACATTTAGTAAATGGTCAGGACAACAGTAAATGGTCAGGACTACTGATTCAAACTAAGTTTATTGTGGCAGTGTGTAGAGTAAGTCTAAAATCTCGTTGTGTTTAGATCCTTTGGGGCTTGGTTGTCTCTTCTGCCCTACAGCTCCCAGAACTGTGTCACAGACCTTTGTATTCCTTCGGGGAAGATTGTTCTCCACCTTTCCGATCTCATTCACAGCAATACGGTCTCTCTCCACCTTGAAAATTGGTTCGTGCTACAATCTTCCTACGAAAAGCTCACACAGAACCTGGCATAACACCTAGTAAAATGAATCTACATGAAGATTTCTGTGGAGTCATGACTGGCCAAGAAGGGATTTCCAACAGAACATGCACAGAAAAAAAAACAAAAAACAACCAACAAAAAACACCCCCATTTTCACAAATACTCCCAAGCCCTGATACAACTACTCTTGAACCTTACGCTGTACTATATTTTATGCAGGGTCCACTTGAGAAATTTTAAGTATTTTTTCCTTTCAAGAAACTGAAACACAATGACTAATAGGCAAAGCTGTCCTTAATTAGAACTGTAGTTACAACATGAAGTACTGATTCTGTTCCATGACAGAAATGACAGAACTATGGCTTTTACCAAGGGAATGAAGTAATGAACTTAAAAAAAGCTGAGGGCCAGATCAAACAGAATTAGTTGCCTGAGCACCACAGAAGATAATGAATCTACGACAATTTATACCAATGAAAGCAGCTTGTCCTTGAAGCTCAAGGTCATTTTTTCAGAAAAGAACAAATTTTTTTCTGGAATTTGCATGCAGTACAAGCCTTGGCTTCCTGAATTAATCTTCTACACAGCAGCATCACAGACTACAGCATGAACGTGACTTTTTTTTCATAGGTATTTACGCTCTGAGAAATATGTTGGTTCAACTGCTTCTTGTAGAACAGATGGAAGGACATCATGAAATATCAGACCGACCCCTAGCAGGCTCTTTGAAATTCAAATAAGGCTACAGATCCTTCACCCCTGCCATACAAGTCTGTAACAGGGTTGATGACAGAAATACTACATACTAGCACAGGTCTGTGTCAAATCAGTAATGTGACACAGCGTCAAGATTAGCAGCAGGGATTTAAGTGTTTATTTTCATTTAGCGCCTGCCTGCAGTGTCTGTCACCACCAGGAACATTCCATGAAGTCCTAAACAACCAGCACAAAGACATCAAATATAGTCTGGCACACGGTAGCTGGAATTATCCTGCCATAGTTATTCCGTTCTCATCCAAGATGGTCAGCAACTCAGGATCCATTCCTGGAGATAATGCAATACCATAGCAATTATTCAGTAAGCACCTGAATAACTTGTATTAGATAACAGACTTCACTTCTGCTGCTCTGTCTTCACGTATGTTCCAGGAGATGGTGCTGTAACTCGGACGGAAATGGTCCAAAAACTCTCACGCGGTGTTTGTGCACTGAAAATACTGGCTGATCTTACAGTTTAACATGCCTATGCAAATAAAATACTTCAGCAGATCAGGAGGACTTTATGCAAGAAGTGCACAAGCCCAAACGTGCATGCACATGACGCAAACTGAAGACTCAAATTTCATGCAAAGTAACTAGGTAAATGCATGTTCAACATTTTTGAAAATTCAAAGCCTATCAGTTCCTAATGCTCCCAGTCTGCATGTACTTGTTCTGAAGAGAACAGAAGCTCTTTAATGCTCTGCACGAATTCAAACCACGGGCTATTACTCACAGAGAATAAACCTGCTGTGTCACCCATCTGTAAAAGCCATCTGGGACAGATATTTTAAATGGAAACTGCCATGAGATTTAGGGTTCCAAATCAACTTATCTTATAACTTGATCATTTACTCCTTGAACATCTCAATAAGAAATTATGGAGTCCCACCTGACCGAAGGAAGCAATACACATACTGTACATCGGCTTCCTTCCCCGATACATGAACAGTCCAGAGAGCAGATCAATGCAACCCCCATACCATCCTATCCCATCCCTCCCAATCCCTGCTGCTTGGAGAGATAAAGCTCACCTGAATTTTTTATGGGCATCGAATTGACCATACATTATGTACACAAAGTCAGATAGACTATTTGTTTGTTCTTATTTACTTGGTAGCAAGCACCTCAGTTCCTTAAGCCAAAGAAATTCCTTTTTAAATGCATTAATTATCAACAAGTATCAACATTTCTCATAAAATTCTGAAATAAAATTATTAGCTATTCACATCCAAGTTCTACAAATTTCTCTGTATCCATCTGTCTGACAGCTGCATTATTTATTTGCTGTCACACTCAGTAAATTGATGTACTGGCATTTAAAGGTGTCATTCTTCACTCATTACAATTTCGATGATCACTCCAGCACTGCCAGCATTGTACCAATGACCCGAGTTCTGACTACAACTTTTAAGCTCTGCTAATCACAAAACCTGCAAGATTGAATTCCATATATAAAGCAGTATAAGAAGAGACAGAAGAAGTTGAAGGACTAGGCTGCTTTGCTTCAGAGTTCATTGATCTCTCTATGGTAACAATTTGATGAGAAAATGAATTTAATGTCTCTGAAGTGCAACACACATTTTTTGAGCTCAAGGTAAAACATCAGAACTGGTGACACTGCAATGCAGAATTAAGGTAAATGGGCTTCATAGACAAGAATGGGATTAGATTATGCTCACAACAATGAAAAGCTACCCAACTGGTCCAACATCACAACCATAGTCCTCATAGTCGCAAGCGGTCCGTGACTGCCTCCGCACAAATAGTTGAGACTGCCCTGGAGAATTCCGGGCAGGCGTTGCCTACCCTCATCATACCCTCTGCCTGCTCTCCTCAGTACACTTCTATTTTAGCTGCAGTGCCAGAGACCAGAATTCTTTCTGCCCTGAGATATTTCAGGCTGGCAGATAACAGCAGCCCCCCAGTCACACTGGGGAACTGTTTAAACACGAGCAGTACTGATACAGCTTGGAAAACGTACCAAAACACAAGACATTCAAGATGCACTAGACTATGTTCTAGCATACTCCAAGTGATACACACAAGAGGTTTTAAAGGAGAGAGACAATTCCCTAGGAATGCAGAGGGTGTTGCGCGCTGCCGTCCTGGAATTGTCCCCCATTTGCACGCTCTAGAGCATGGCCTTGCAGACAAACCGCTCCATAACCATCACCACTGACTGAGGCGCTTCTGTGGAGAAAATGACCACCCAGCTATTTCTCCTGCAAGCTAGGAAGTGCTCAAAGTCATGACAGCAGCCTGGGAAAGAAAGGACATGCATATAGAGGTCAAGAGCTAACATGAGCATGCACATGTATTTTAAGTGGAAATCAAACACCATCTGAACTAACATCACCTCCCCTTCACTGACACCCCTGGGAGGCACAGGAATGAAACACAGAGGTGACCTGCAACTCACCGCCCCGCACATATTTAGCCACAGCCAAACCAAACCGCAGGAAAATTTGGAATTTTGATCATGCCTCACTAGAGGAAAAACATAATTAAAACTATTACTCTTGGAAAACTTCCAGCTCTATGAATCTGACAAGGACATTTATGATGATAAAAGAATAATAATGTCCAGTAAAATCCCTGTATGTAAAAGCACTAAAAGAGTTTTATAGTCAGAAATCCAAGGGAAGAACATTTAAAACAAGTTAATGTGCAACTTCAATAGAAAAGGAGTAGCATGGCTTTTCCATTTCATAAACTTAAGTTTAACTTCACAGCTATATGTGTCCTATCAAACTTTTCCTGTCAGGGTAAACATCTCATGTTTTATTACAGGTCAGAGCAACTTATCTCGTGGGGTATTTTTGATGAAAATGAACTCTGTAATTCTCACAGAAAGGACATCGGGCTGTTTCTGTTGAGCTAATTTGTGACACTTCGATCCACTTTGCATTTCTGTCCTTTGAAGGATGCCTAACATGAGAGGAAATTCATAACATCATCTAGCAACAGGGGTGCATTACAATAAGACATATTGACATGCTTGCTCTTTTTATTGATCCATGCAGCAGGTTGTTATTTGAGGTAACATTAACAGAAATGTCACATTACTTTGAGAAAAAATTATTTCACAGTTTTTGGAAAAAACATTTGGCAGAGTGCTGCCATCTGCACCCATATTTGAAAACCAAGCTATTCAAATATGTATAATTTACTTAATATTATCATGATATTTGAAAACTAGAAGCTTTTTATTACATTTTCCAAAGCATCATCTCTTTGCATATCAACTATTATATCCATCTGGAAAACTGACACTTGAAACAGCCTTGCCTTTTCAAGTCCATACCATCTTGTTATATTGGGCTCTTCATACACACTGAGCATATGATTTCTGGAGGTGCTTTTGGGAAATAAAGAAAATGGGAGACAAAAACTACAAAGATTGCTCAATTGATGACAATAAGAAATTTAAGTCTCTTGCAAATACGTATATTGAAGTGCTGTGATTATTTCCTGCGATTTTTCCTATTTATTTTAGAATCCGGCACAAGAGAGCAGCTTTAGAGGAACCCCTTTTATTGAATAGCTTTGAGAGCTTCAAGAGATTAAGAATTTCACTGCTGATTACGCTGACAAACAATTCCTGTTTTGGACCAGTCCAAGCAGTAAGTGCCATAAGAAAAGAATTTCCAGCACACGTGCGCTGGAGCCTGTTTGGGACTGCACCTGCTAGAGCCCAGAAACCGGAGACAGAGACCGTGGCCATTCACAGTCTATTTGCAGAAAACATCTTCTGCCACCCTGCCTCTGTCCCTCTCAGTCATCACCCTTGTTTCGAAGCGGTGTCCCTTGTTTCACGTATTTGCTGTTTAAGCCCAGGAAAGGTGGAATAAAGACTCCACAGATCTTAACTAAGCAACATAGCTGCCCACTAAACCTTCTTGACTATAGCACTTTACCTAACCACAATGTTTAAAATACAAAAAGATTCTTTCCATTTTATCCTGAGCCTCTACTGAACAAGCACACCTAAAGCAGACATCCAGGGAAGGGAGCAGCATGCAAGAAAGGCACCTCCTGGAATGATTCATTAACAGCACAGTCAAAAACAAATAGGCTTTAATCAGGGTATCGTTCTGCTTTACTGTAACAGATCAGTGACACATTCAGGGTAAGGCTTTGGAAAAAGGTAGTTGCAAAGTCCTTGTACACAACCTGGAAGTTTCTAGTACCAGCCCACCAGACCTTTCTGGACATTTGCTAAGCTCTAGAAGACTATAAAGTACAGGCTTCAGAGGACTGTGCTGCTGTGTGTTCTGAGCTGCTGAGCAAATCATAGGAGGTGGACTGCGAAGCAGAAATGAATGAAATCTCAAGCTGACTTTGCCATTTGCTCTAGAAAAACAGTAATTCTCCAGGAAAATGTTCTAAACAGCTGAACCTTATCAAGAGGCTGGATGTAAACCATCCATCCAAGGAATGCTCAGTAATGAAAGATTAATGTGCACTTTAGGGGGTTTGAACCTAAGGCTATCTCCCATCTTCAAATGTACTTTTCAATCTTGTTTCAGTTTCACATAGAATGAACTTATTAGAACTGTTTTGTAAAACAAATGTGTTGTATTAAAACAAGTGAATTGTACTACTTCAAATGATAAACTGAAACATCTATGATAACTGAGTATTTGAGAGCAGCAGCAGTATATACTTCAGGGTAAAACAGTACACTAGGAAAAAATTATGTTGCCTGAGAAGGTTCTGTCTGAACACATAAGGAAACACTTTTTTTACTGTGAGGATGACTGAGCATGGAGCAGGTCACCTAGAGAAGCTGTGGAGTCTCCACCCTTGGAGATATTCAAAAGCCATCTGGACATGGTCATGGGCAGCCTGCTCTAGGTGACTCTGCTTGAGCAGCGGGGTTGGAATAGGTGACCTCCAGAGGTCCCTTCCAACCTCAACAATTCTGTGCTTCTCAAAACAAACCCCCTTACTACCATCCAAAAAGGTAGTCAACCTGTATAATTTCTGGAAGTAAGGAATGCTAGCATCAGATGTGCTTTGGCTCTCCTGGAGAGATAAATCGGATCTCTCCATGTTCTCACTGACAGCCCGCTCAGACAAGGTCACAGGCAGACACTCTGCCTGGCTGGCCCAGATGTGGTTACTGGTAGTACACAACAGCAGTCAGCCAACTGATCTAGAATGTTTTATTCTACAGGCCTTTTCTTCAGTGGCACTTTCAGTCAGGTCTCTCCCCACTCCCTATCTACCAGTTTTTGCAAAACTTAACCTAATACCTTTGTGTCTATGTTCTATCAAACTGGACAAAACCATTTGGTGAATACAAGTTCTAAGTGAGAAAACTGACAATTCAATATATAAACCCTTATTTCTGTTGGAAACCACGTTAAAAACATGTTATAAGGAGTGCAGTCTTCTGCTCAACAATGTTTGTATAAAGCATGCTAAACATCCAAGAATTACAGGAGAAGCATTACCTGCTTGTAGTTCTCTGGTTGTCTAACAAGATCTGTTTCTGTGACAGAAAAATGTCCAAGGAACTGATCCATATGGGAGCCACTAGTGAATAAATGGATCTGGAATAGATTAATTTAAAAGATTTTGTCAGTACAAGGACCAGATCATTACAAACATCATTAGCTACCATTTAACAGCTGCATGGACTGGAATGGTGATGTGAACCAGTGGTTACAAGCCCACTCCCAATGGACAAGTACAAATGTAACTACTACTACCAGTACAACAGACCTTTTTAAAACAGCCTGCAGGAAATTATGGTCGTGCACCACAGTCGTCTCTCAAAATGGTCCATCTGGTTTTGTTAGCAGAACCACATGCAAGAATTGCTGCTGCTGCCACCACAGTAAAACTGAAAGATTTCTCTTTTCATCCTGTCTCAAAGTCTTTTTTCCTGACACTGCACAAGCTCGTGTGCATAGCATGAGAGGAGAAACTGTTTACACAGATAGCAGCAGTCTTAACAGAGTTAAAGGATACCCTCACGACAATTTTTGCCTTCTTCCATTAAAGCAGAAAATGCTACTTAGTTACAGTAAGTTTCTCTTTTGCTGCTATATTTTGTTGGCTTTCACTTACTGGGACCTTGTCCCAGCTGTGCTGGTGATGGTATCATCAATTACTTGACGAAGAAGCTTCCCAAGTTAGTCAAGGGAACAATAAAAAGCAATTCCTCCTATTCAGAGCTGATCCCTTTGTTACTGTAATAACTGCAGCTGCCAAACAAGATAGCAGTGCACATTTGTCAGACAATTGCTCATATTTCATTAATATTTCTGCCAGAAGACAGAGAATGTTTCCTGCTTTTCTTCCTTTATTCTAATATGAACTTTATCATACACTTGGGTATTGACAACTATTTTAAAGTTGACAGGCACTGGGTAATTATCAACCCTTCCCTGAAACTTCAGAATATTTTAGCGTTCCTTTCCCAAAACTCACTTCTGGTGACAACCATCTGTCACATGTGCAGAGCTATGCAAGTTTAAAAATAAAAGAGCACCTCCCCACACACTGTTCTTCCTTTCTGCTTGCCACTCCTCTCCCTGCTGCATTCTTGCATAACTCTGGCTGACAAACCTTTGGGCCTCCAGCACCAGGGGTGAATTTCAGCCCCTCTTCAAAAGTATGTTGCAGCAGCAGCACTGGCTAAAGCCCAGAACAAATATTCTAAAGCTGTAACAACAGAGGAATAAGGTGTTCCCCCAAAACCAGACTAGATGGATACTGGAATAGTCCAGTATTTGTATTTCTACAATCCGTTACTGATAACCGCAGCATACTGAAGATGAAACAAGACTTGAAAAGCAAAGCAGTACCAAGGTAAAAGCAGCAGGTGAGAGGGTGAGAGACAGAGCACGTGTAGCTGTTGCTGCATGGCACTGGAATGGACTGAGGAGGAGGAAGGTCTGATTTAACCTCACACTAACTTTTGCATGAGAGTACAGGCACAGCCCCACACCGAGCACCACTTCTAGGGAGTTTCCAGTATGAATTCCTAAACACCCTTAAGCTTAGACACCCTGAAGGGAGATCAGCTTGTCTAATTCACCTAAGAGAAGATGAAAAGGGGCGTGTTCATAGTTCACAACACTCCCACAAGAGGAAAGAATTCTACTGCATTAAAGAACATGCTATTGAGATCTAACAGCAAATCCACTTGAGGAAGAAACAAAGATTTTTAAACCAAATATCTCCAGAGAAAAGAAGATATAATTAACCAATGTAGTAATTTACAGTAACATGGTAAATTCTTCACGCCAAGATACAGATGCATCTAACAATTGCAGTTTAGCTCACTCATAAATTACTGACAATGAGGTAATCATCCAGCACAAGTCTCTGCCCTCTGTTATTCAGAAATCAAGACTTTGTCCTTGTCCCTTTACTCTTTTGCTACATCAGATATATTGATACGTCCAATCCACTGTAATACATCTTATTTTACATTGTTTATCTTAGAGGAGGCACAAGAAACCACTCCATGCATAGGAGGTATTTCCCAGGGCTGCTCTGCATTCCTACTGACAGAATACAACTCTTGCTCTTACAGTTTCCAAAAACATTACAGCCATTATTGTCATTTTACCACAATCTGACGCCAATTATGTTAAACTCTTCTTCTATCATCAAGAATTCCACTTAATATCATTTTACCCCTACTAACCTATACACATAATACACAATCAGATGCTCACCAGCTTAACAAAATTCACCTCTGAACCCAATCTAACCCTCCCCTATTTCATGTGTAATTCCTGTCCTAGTCTTTTAGCAGATGGAGGATACCTGAAAATACCCACAGGAAATCCATCAGTTTTGCAGAAACTCACTTGTTCCGCTGTTTCTTTTCACATGCTGATCGTGGCACAGTGCATTTAACAGACCCAAAAAACAACACCAGTTTTAAACTATACAGGTTCCTACCTGTTTTTCTGAAACAATGCAAGGCTTCTCATTCACATATTTTAAGGCACAGTGGTAATTCACAGCCTAACTAAAACCAGCTGCTCTCCCCTATGAATTCAAGGGGTATCAAAAGCCAGGCAGACAGATACTCCTCCGGCACTTGACAGAAAGAGGAAGAAACAGAATAGAAAGAACTAAGGGGTGTGCCGTAACACAGTGATTTATCCTTCACGCTTCCATATATTTGAAGGTATATCAGGTGAATATGTGCCACTGAGAATTTCAAGGGAATTATAATGGTATTACTACATTAGACTTTCAAAGCAGGCCAAACTGTCCACGTTGAGAAGCCATTATAACGTTATTTAACAGCTCATAGCCACAGGCTGCAAAATTCCTCAGCAACAGCGAGGTTAAGGTTTCCCTGAGGAAGTCTTCCTCCTACAGCAGGACTTGTGTGTCTGTAAGCTTCAACACACCTTCTGGGAGCTGAAGTCACTGAAAAGCAGCTCATCAGAAGAGCTAGCAAAGAGGAACAGCCAGTCAGACCACCTAACAAGCAATTCCCAACACACAACCGGCTGCAGCTCCAGGGACACTTCGCTCTTCAGTAACCTGCGCTGGCTGCTGCAGAACTTCATACCATTAACCTTAAGTGGCTGCAGGCAGGACAGAGTAATAAAGGCCCCAGCAATCAGTTTCACTTATCATTTGTGTACTTTAAAGAACAGCCATTTATCTTTTCCTGTTTCCCCCTCATATTTCCCTCCTAATGCTCCCTTACCCTTTCTTCAGCCAGTACAATGCTATTTCATTAAGACATGAGTCATCACTTCTAACCTGAAACAACATGTCCCTGATCACCCACACGATTCAGAATCTTTTCACAAAATCATTGAAACAGAAGAGACCTTTGGAGGTCTTTGGTCCTTGTTAGAGCAGGAGGTAGGACTATCGCCAACATCAGTCTGTGGTTTTGTGTACAGGAGTCTTGGAAACCTTTGAGGATGGAGACCATTCAGTGTCTCTGGAGACCCGCTCCAAGGCTGCCCATCGTACTAGAGTTTTTTCTAATATGCCTGAACCTGCCAAGCTATAATCAGCGGTCCCTCGCTTTTTGTCTTCTGGTACTGCTGAGAAGACCATGGATCCATCTTTGTAACTACCCATCAAATAGCTGAAGGCAGCTATTAGGTGACCTCTTCCTCAGCCTCCGCTTCACCAGAGCAAACAAGCCCAACTCCTTCAACCTCTTCTTGGAGGCCATGCCAAACTTAGCTAGTCCTTGACTATCTTGGTAGCCTCTCGCTGGATCCTCTATACACAATTCTTTCTTCTAGTAGCAATATCCATACTGAAAAAATACAGAGCGGAAAAGCAGTCATCTCCTCAATAAGAACACATTTTCCAAGCATGATGCATTTTTCTCAAATAGACAATATGTTATTTTAGAGACTGCGTGAGTCACAGAATGAAATCTGTAGAAGTGTCGCCACTACTTGGCAAAAATGATAGCTCGTGATCAGCAGTAAATAAGACTGTTCCACAGTTGAGATACATAACCTGTTAAGTTATTAAACAGAGCGAGTAAAAGCCATAATTATCATTTTGTAGAGAAAGCCCTCTGTAAATCTGTCAGCATAATTAGAAAACATAGCACTCATTAGCCTTTTGCATACTGTGTTTGTGGTTTATATGAGAAAAGCAGCAGCTCATACAGAGGTCACATTGGGTCAGCTCAGTCTTCTAAAACACAGCAGACTAGTTTAAAAGTTCTAAAATTAATGCAATAGCACAGCTAAAATTTCCCTATAAAGTCAGGAAATATCAATTATTGTTTATGCAGCTGTTAAATTGTATAAGTATGTCATATTTTGTGTTACCGTAAATGTTAACATTCATGTGGCACCGCAATGAAGTCCCTTCCAAAGTCACTTTTACCTTTCAATTTTCCTGCTTTTAATTCAGACTAAAATATAAATCAGAGCACTGCACTTTATTACAGCTGTGAATAGAACTCCCACAGCTGCGCATACGTATTTGAGCATGCGTAATATCAGTGTGTCATCCCATACAGAGGAGCTGGGATCCAATCTATCCTCCTATGCACACACCTCTGATGGCGGCCCGCGACATACACTGCAGAGCATAGTCTGATTGTAAGAATCATCACCAGCACCGCTCATTGCATTCAGTTTACTCCAGCGGTGACTGCTGGAGAAGGCAGTAACGGCAGCTTTGGGCAACTGGATGAACAGAGAAACATTCTACCTCTTGATTATTCTTCTAGATTCTGGAAATCGTGGTCCAGGGAACTGCAGCATAACTAACCTGTCCTTTACATTTGCCTGACTGTAACAGTCCTAACTTTAGCAAAATTTTTCTTTGGATAGCCACAGGGGAGGGGGAAAGTTGAAGCTTGTTTCAAAGTACAGTCCCCCATAGGAGGGCATCATCTGACCTGTCAACAAGTTTAGCACGTTGCCCCACCAGCACATCTCCATCATTTCAGTGCCTGATCCAGACCATGAGCGTGTGTCTGTCTGCATTCGAGGCCCCAAGTTCCACCCGCTCTTAATTCTTCCTTGGTCTCATTAACTGCAAGCTGAGGTACTGAAGCTGCCTAATAATTTGTTACTGCCAAGTACCATATAAATCAGAGCACTGATGATGAGTTATGGAGACACTTGCCTCACCTACTATAAAAATCAGCATACCTTAAATAGAGGTAGCCTATCAAGGGGAGAAGATGCCAATCACTTCATTTGAGTATTATATCACTAAGCCACCTCTCCCAATAGCATCACCGTCTGGAATCTCAGTGCAAAAGCCAAAGACTGCACCTGCACTTACAGTGAAATGCTATCTTCAGTCCCAGCTCAGGAAAGCGCACTGGTAGTGGGCAATGAGCAGCAAAAGGTTATTTTAGATGCTGCACACAGAGCACCTGATCTTTCCCTAGGGCTGTCAATCAGACATCTTCCCTAGCAATCAGTTCATGTAAAGAACAAAATGTAACCTCATTAGAGTTTTCAGCATTGCTCTGTCAGACACAGGATGAAAACCAAGAAGGCATCTTCATTCAAAACACTCTTGTTCAGATTCTGACAACCTTCTGATAAATGTTGTTCTTTGATGATAAATTTCTCAAAACTGTTCTTAGTCTCAAAAAGATTTTCTGTCAAGGTTCTGAGTACAACACCAAGTGGCTCCACATACGTTACCTGAAGAGATATGAACGGAGAAAGGGGGCCTAGGGAAAACATGGCTGAATAACCTTTAGGACAATCTTTAGAATAATTTTTTTAAAATATGTCTCTGCAGCCACCATCACTGTCAGCTTGGGACTGCAGGCTGTTTCCATCATCAGCATACATGATGCTCCCAGATGTCTGTGATTTTCAGACAAGTGTATAAACATCATTCATAAATGGGACTAGAACTGGAATCTTAGCAATGTAGAGACCACTAATGATCCCTGATCTAAAAGCAGGTAGATTTTGGGTTCTGCTCAGATGTTCCCTAGCACTTCAGAAAGGGAAACTGCATTTTATTTTGCTGCTATTACTTTCAACATCCATGCTCAATATTTTGAATCCACATTTCCTATGAACTTCCAGTTCTGAATCACTACTTCTTGTCTGTGGGACCAGAACGCTGTCCTGCTTCTACCAGGCATTTTCTAACAAAAATGGAGACAGCCTACAGTTGCAGAAGTGACTCATGGGCCAACCTGTAAGAGAGACTTTCATACAACCATTATAACCTTCTGAACACTGTACATACGTCATTTTCTCCTCATCCTGCCCCACTGGGGAAAGGTGGGGGTATTTATATTTAGAGTAATTCACTCTTATCTACAGAAAATGCAGAACCAGCAAACAAGAATAATTTGTATGTTTAGCAGCAGCTGACAAGGCTTTTAAATAATAAACAATGCCATAGTGAGTTAGAAGAATCATTTACCTTGTGCAAAAGTTTGCACTGCTCTTGGTGCTGAGCATGCAAACTCCGCCACTGGAACTTCAGCCTCCCATTTAACCACTGCAGGTATCGAACATCTACTCTGTCTTCCAGCCCATAATCAGGTGCTGTTTCAGTTGTACCTTTCTGGATGTTAGGCAGATCATCTTCACACTAAAAGCAGAAGAGAATACCAAAATGTTTCAAGTTAGCTTCGACACTTTCAAATCATTCAGTAGCCATAGCAAATAGTCCAAAGAGGAAAAAAATCCCCCAAAAAGGAAGTTCCAGCAGTAGAGAGAAATCATAATCTTTTAGAATACAGGACTGGGAACAGCCTAAACAAGTACTAAAGTCTGGAATAAATATCAGCTTCTCAGCTATGACGTAGTGAGCTGTCTCCTCTCCCATCTTTCATTTTCCGTACCCAGGAAGACACAGTGTTCCCGAGACAGCAAGCATGTTCTTTACCCAGATGGGAAAAATCACATTTTGACTAGATTCTAATAAGTCAAAGAACATAAAAAAACAGATTTAGCTCCTCCAGTGTCTTCCCAAAAGGGCTGCAGGCTGTATTTGGTGACCCAATTTTGTAAATCAGTGGCTTATATAGGGACAATATTGCAGCCCTGTGCTTACACAGCTATTTTCTATCCTCCATCCAGCATTTCCCTTCTTGCAGGACAGAGGGAAAGAAGCAATCATCCAGCTGACATGGGCCAGGAGTCCTCAGAGGCACTCTCAGCTACAGTTGCACCACCTGTCTTGCCTTGGTTTGCCTTTCTCTAGAGTAATTTGGTAGGAAGAAGCGAGAAGCAAAGAATTTCCTTTTGTTCATCTTGTCCCAGTTCCCTTCTGCTGCAGAAAAAAACCCAGCAACAACCACCTTCTTTTGGATGAAGTTTCTGCTTGGCCAATGGTATAAAGCAAGCAAGACATTTCTGTAATATCTCCCAATGAACATGGAGGGAATTCCAGCTCCCCCAGCCTCTTGCACAAAGAGGTCATTCACATTCACAAACAGATCTCTCTCTCCCTTTTCAGCTCAGGCTCCTGCAGACTGCAAATTAAAAGGGGATGAAGACATGGGTTGTTTTACTTCTGATGCCAATAACACCACTTCAAGTAAAGCTGAGCTGTCAGCTTCATCCAGTCCATAGAAAGTACATACAATAAGCACAATCCGTAATTCCAAATTTTTTACTACAGTATATTGTATGAAGTCAAAACAACACAGAGCTGCGAAGGCCTGGTTATTCATAATGGGTGTTCGCCACCTAAGAAAGTGTCTCCTGGTTGTTGGGCTCTCAAGAAATTTCTTTAACACGGAAATTTAAAAAGC
>Ga0181612_121371_pt1 | contig 22686 bp, 25 predicted proteins | sample HoacroProtozoa21_FD_119630 | JGI IMG/M metagenome (GOLD analysis project Ga0181612, IMG submission 119630) | Hoatzin crop microbial communities from Cojedes, Venezuel. Combined Assembly of Gp0051906, Gp0051904, Gp0051908
AAAACACCCTGAAAAAAGGAGCTGGGTGCGGCTGAGAGTCGTCCTGGGGCTGGGGAAGCGGTCAGCTCTTCCACGCAGCCAGGCAGGCATCCACAAAAACATAGCAACTGGCAATTTACTCCAAAACAGAACTTTATCTTAAAACAAACCATCCCAAGCGACCGAGTTCTGATTAATGGAGAGAAAGGTATTTGTTTGTAGAAGGCCAGTAAAAACCAAGCCTGCCTGGAGGACACGCTGGATGCTGAGGTTTGTTCTGCCGGCAAGACAGCGGACATTTCATCACCAGCGTCCTGCACAGTGATTCCCCACCTCACAGCACTTGAGGCAGAAGCACCTACGGGCTTCCGACACGGGGAGGATGCAAAACATCCCCCTTCCTCTGGCACCAGCCTGCAGGACCAGCGGGAGCCCCGGAGATGGACGGGTCCCACCGCGTCTGCGAAGGGGATGCCAGGAACGGGGAGCCCTCTCCTCGGAGGGCACGCGTGGCCCCGCAGGCGCACGGCTCTGCAGCCAGCCCCGATGCCGCTTCCACCCCCCAGTCCTGATGGATGGGAAGCCGTGGCGTCCATATTAACCTCTCCAGTTTTCCTCCCCCAGAGCCAACGCTGAAGTTTGGAGCCAGCGAGTCCACTGAGAGAGAGAGAGAGGACGATTAAACCAGTCCCAGGGTCTTTTATCACCAAAATAAAAGACAGCTTCACGCAATACAAGCCGTGTGCCGCAACTCATTTGCATGCAGGGAAAGGCAGCTTCATTCAGAAACCACAAAATAGAGCTGCACTCCATTAGTGTGACCCTCACCCAGGTTCGGGAGCATCTTTATGCTACTAGAGCTTTCTGGAATGGGCTCAGTATAAACCCTCACCTACGGCTGAAAAGCCCTTCCATTTACCATCAATGTAAATGCAGAAGTTTCGTGCTCAGTCTCTGCATGCAGCATCAGTGGTTCCCAAGGACACAGCAAGGTTGTCCTGGGAGAAGAAATAAAATACATATATGCGCATGCCACCATTTGGATAACCAGATATTGCCCAGGGCTGCAGCTATCCCACCTCAGGATATCCTATCCTCCCCCTTCTCACCATCCCCTCCGAGAACATTGGGTGGTCAGAGCACCCAGACGCTTCGGAGTGCTCTGCAGCTCCACAGGCGTCACACCCCGCAGCCCCAGCCCGGCTCCAGGCTCTGCGCCCCACAAAACACCTCTCGTTAGAGTAAGGGCACGCTTCCTTGCTTCGTAATTAAGGCGGCCAACCAGGAGGGTCGGTTTGCATATGTTAACCAGGAGGCTGGAAGTGTGCTTCAGATCCAGGCTCTGCTGGCCAACGTTTCCACGCAGCGTGGTCTTTCCAACCACCTCCCTCACACACACACAAGCACACGCTCCTTCGCGGGGAGCTTATTTCTGAGAAGCCAAATATTACCATTAAAATCCAAACATGCCTTGACACGCAAAGGAGAGCCCCTTTCACGCTTTCATCGCGGTAAAACAGCTCTTGGAGATAACTCAGCGGCACTGCAGAAAAACGCCAGTGAAGCATTTCGCTCTTCAATCGCTGTGACAACTTCAGACTTGTTAAGTCAGGTATGAACAGAAGGAGCCGTAACAGTTTGCTTTATTCTGCTGCTTTTCACCGGCTCCTCGCCGCTGCATCAGCCCCTGGCACCCGGGCAGCTGAACGGGGAGCTGCGTGGTACCACCTAGGGATGACCTGGAGTTGAAGGTCTGTCTGTGCACGGACATATGTGCACACACAACTACAGCAAGTTGCCTCTGGGAACCAAACCAGCAGAAAACAAGCTTTTTTTTTTTTCCCCTTGTGGTGCTTTCTGTGGTTCAGCAGTTCACGCAAAGGTGACAGCAGCATCCCCAGCGATGTGACACTGGGGGACTGTCAGCTCGTGCCATCACCAAGAGCAGTAGGGGACGGCGTAACAGGGTTTCTCCTCAAAACCTCTCCTGCCCTGTGCTTCCTGAGCTTACCTTCCCTTACGATACGATTGCTGGTACCACGCACCATTGCCCATCTCCTCCTGAGCTCTGCACGGAATAAGGAAAAGCCCTGTGCGGGGTCAATGCCTTCTGCTCCCTCTGTGACCCCTTCCCAAACCAGCAGCTCAAAGTCACCAGTCCCAGTGCCCGGTCACAAGGCAGATCAGCTACGGCACGCCTGCCCACGTGTCCAAGAAACAGAACCATGGAGCAATCAAGTCACTCAGATAAAAGTCTGTAATTGAATAAAAACACATAGAAACAAATGGCATGCTATCTACCATCCGTATGGCATTAGTGCATTGTAATGACACCCTGCAGCATTAAGCATAATTAAGAATGTATCAGGATTCCCATTATAAATCCGTATTATTAAGGGGTTCATCACCTATTGTACAAACTCGCCTGGGGCTCGAGCTCGGCAGACAAGATAGCAGCTCCAGCAGCATATTTTATTCTTGAAAGCTACTTACAAAGTTGGGTTTAAAGGTTATCAGTATTTAAAATTTCTGCAATTCCAAGTAAGCGTCAAGGGTTAAGACTTCATTATTTTTAAGGTTCCACAGCGGAGAAATGGGGCAGATTTGGTTTAAAATTATAAAAAAATAACCCAGACAAGCTTCTTGTTTAAAAACCCCTCGGAGTACAACAAACGCCTCCACTCACAAAGCAACCAGGCTCGTTACAGCTCGGTGGGCTAGCTCTAAATAGCAGGGGAGAAAAATAAGGGTGCTTTCGGCCAAAGGATGATGCTGGGGAAGCACAGAACGCCTCCATCTGATGCTTCTACTTCATACCAATACCACAGCAAACCCCAAATACAGATCAGCCAGGAGCTGTAGGGTTGTCTGCACACAAAGCTGACTCTCAGCCTCCACCATCACGGTTGGAAGTTTGTGGCAGGCAGTGCCGAGGTGACTCTGGCTGAACACGGCGTGTTACTAGCTGTTTACAACTCTTTTATGCAATTTCTAGCAAACAAGAACAAGTTATTTTGGGGTTGCTAGGAAGAAAAAGAAAGCAGAGCTATTTAATCAAGATTTAGGGTTTTCTTTTTTAATTGCTGACTTGTGAAATCATCTCTCCAGAGATGCAGTGTACGGTCCAGAGGGGACAGAAGAGGTCAGCACAAGCAAATGACTCAAGTGGCAATTGCACAATGGTGCTGAACATCAACACCCGGGATGAAAAACCCAGCTTTAACTCGCCTTTACGAGCATCTCAAAACTCAGCCCTAATTTACACCACAAGTCCTGTAAATGGTAATAATGCCAATTTTCCAGGCTTGTCGGTGCAGTGGTAACTGCAGCAGTCCAGCTCCCCCTGCTTCTCATTCCAAGTTTCGGGAACACACGGTGAACAGGCACCTCGGATAGCTTTCCCCAGCAGTCATACCGAGCTGAAGTCCACTACATTTGACACACTGCTTCACATTTATTGGCTGCATCTCGAAGCACTTGCTGCTCTTCCAGCCCGCAGCCCAGCAAAGCCAGTCACAGTGAGCGCCCAGGGTCGCACACTCAGCTCGCTGCCGCAGCTCCCAAGCTTTTTGCAAACTCGCAGTAACTGAGGTTGGACATGACAACAGCACAGATACCAACAGAGGGGCCAAAGCCAACAGAAAGGCAGGCAGCTTTTCTAAAAGCCAACACAATGCAGGCCCAAAACACCACTGTGACTGGGGCACTCGCGGGAAGCGGGCGAGCCCAGAGGACGCTGCGTGCAGACGTTCATCTGGGAGACAACGCAGCAGGTGCTGCTTTATCAAGCAATTCAGTCCTGCCTGCTTCCCTGTTTATCCTGCTGATGCAAGACATGAGTGATCTAAGGCATTTTCCCTGGAAGAGTCTTTGATTAATGGATACCTGATACTACTAACTGGTATTGCATCCCTGAAGGTGGAAGCAAGGCTGCTCAGACCCAGCTGGGATACGTCCTCGGAGAAGAGGGATGGCTGGATCGCAGCATCCACCAGGATCTCTGAAAGGGAGGGAGTTGCAAATGTGCAGAGCAGGAGGGGGATCTGGGACAATACCTGCTGGCTCCTTAGTGCAAGCGTAGTCCTGGGAAATCTGCATCTGGGACATGAATCTCATTTCTAGATTGGTGACAGCACATAAACCACTTCCGGTTTAGTTTGTGATGTCTCAGCTTATGTTCCCAACATCACCAGCCCATAGAGCAGAAGCCTCATATTTCATCACCCAGTATATTCTGTGCATATAAAAGACACCAGCTTGTGTTGCAAACCCAGTATAACAAATACTGAAGACCCGGAAAATATAATGCTCAATTTATTAATTCACAGCTCAACTACAAACGCCAGTTGTTTGAGGCACATTTCAACACTTCAGCTCCAGAGTTCCCCACGCTATATCCTCCTCCAGCAGCATGCGCTCTCCACACACACTGTGAGGGCTCACTAAATCTGTTATCTATTTCAAGACGTTCTGCAACTGTTCATTAGTGATAAAGGCACACGCATTTTCTGGCTTAATGTGGTCTCTGAGAAACTGCTTTGGATCAGGCTCAGGGACGGTCGCTTCACACCACTCTGTGTGTCCAGTCTGCGTTTCTGTACAAATCCCAAAATGACAGATCTCAACACATACCAGAAGAAAAGGAACTCACGGTACAAAGTTGTATTTCACAACCAGCGTGTGGTGGATCTGCAGTTTCAGAGCCCTCCAAATATCAATGGTTTTTGACAATTACCCAGTAAAACGCGACGTTCATGTGACAAGAAAGATGGCCAAGTGCGACAGCGCATCTGCTTGTAACAGTGAAATGGCTGGACACTGGTTATTTCAAACTCACAATAAAAAAAGGGAAAAATCTCATAAGAATATCAAATCAGTTTACTGTCTTCACAGCTACTTTTCCGTACTCTGACATCCTCAGACACAAAGCCACAAGTGATGTCCGGCTCTTGGTGCAGAGGTGGTGCCCAGCACGCAGGATGCGACACAGCACGGTGACGCCCGTCGGAGACTTCAGACAGAGCTACAGAAATGCTTTCTGGAAAATACAAGCTTCTGAAGTGCTGCAAGATGCGACGTGAAGTGGAAGAGAACATAATGAAAGGCTGAATTTAGTAAGGACACTGAGGCCGGACATTTCTGTTCATGAAAGAGTCCTGAAAACGCTAATGATCACAAGACCGTTACATAACCAAAATATCCGTCAGAGCACAAATAATTTACATAGAAGAATCAAAAGCTTCCGATTCAGAAATACTGAGTTAATACACTTGAAAAGCTAACAGAAACAGCAGCAGCGGACTGAAATTGCTGTATTATTCTAGTGCACTGGACGCACACACGCCAATTCAGACCCACGTTATGCCTGTAATTGGTGACCTATAAATAAGAGGAGAAAGAAGTCATTGTGCATTTAAATCTGTGTTAAGGGCATTTTCACAAATCCTTCTGAATGCGTGGACGGAAGCCTCTTCATGCACCGGGCAGCCGGTAAGCTGCAACATCTCATTGTGTTTTGCAAACCCGCCGCAGGCAGAGCCGCCCTGGATACCCGTCCAGTCCCAGGTGAATTGACACGATCCAAGGAGCTGGCAAATATAATCCTTGTTAGGTTTAAAGCTTGCTGCTAAATGTTGGAATAAAGTATGCTTGGTCTTCATATTGGCCTTTCAGACCAGAACACCAATCAAGTTTACCTACAAGACCAGTAAAATGTCTTAATTTGGCTTGGATTGGCTTAGTTCAGTATCGGTTTATAATTTAACAGGCTGCCCATCTGGGATACACAGAAAGCAAACCTGTAAGGTGGAAACACAAAGGCTTTCGCTTCCAAAAGTTAATCAGGATGGAGGAAGTCTCGCCACTGGGGGCAAAGGGACAAGAGATTCAACACGAGGGGTGATGTAAGAATTCCTGACCTTAGCACAGGAAAAACAAGAGGAAACATTGGGATCTGGAGATAATAGAATAATCAGCCCAATAATTAAGATCCCAATGGAGACGCTTGTTTAGAATAGCAGAAATCAGAACAAAAATACTGACCACGTTACTGCTTCTACCCCGAACAAACAAAAAAAACACCACAAAAAAAAACCCAAACCAAAAACATTACAAACAGGCAAAGGGAAAACTGGAACGAGAACTCAGAAACGAGGGCCAGCTCTGGGCAAGGGACATCAGCCAAAGAGCGTGCCAAGCACACCTCGCGTTGGAAACCAGCTCTGCCTGGTCCCACAGGCCAAACCCAGGGCAAGCGAAGTGTTAAGGTTTAAACACCTGCACCAAAAGGATAAATTGAACATTTTAGGAGGGACAGGCTTCTGCCAAGCAAGGAAGGAGCCTTGTGACCCCCACAGCGGGGACGTCTTTGGACCACGCAGGACCACACGAGCCAGAGGTGCGATGGCCAGCCTGCACGCTGCAGCCGGTATGGAGAGGCTGAATATCTTGTTTTCTCACCGCTTTTCTCACTTGAAACACCAGTGTTTTGATCTATGGCACGGGCCATACGGCAGCCGTGACCCGGCAGGTAAGCTGCATGAGCTTGTCAGCACAAAAACCACGGAGCTTTTACAAGATGCAGTTTCACCAGGCACAGAAACAGCAGCTCTGCCCCTGCATAACAAGGGAAATATTTGCATTTTCTTTCAACACCAGCTCGCAGCTCTGAGTTTCAACTTCTGGGCAACATTTGAAGGCAGCAGCAGGTTTTGCATCAAGAGCTTTCCTGAAAGTTTCACATCTCAATGCAAATGTTGTTAATCCTCAACTGTAAGAGTGTAATTCGGGCACTAATTCCACTGGGTCCTTAAGCACCCAAGCAGCCCTGACAAGGTTAACGAAGCGCAGTCATTTAAAGGCACCGCACAGCAGCCACAACCTCTAACAACCTGCTCCCCAGCTCTTCAAAACCTGCGATGGAAGGCACGACGGACATGCCATTGACTCCTGGCATCCATCCTTCTGTGACGTTAAGAGCCCCAAAACAGATCAGCAACAGGTGAAACACCACATCCATAGTTGCTGCAAATGGGAAAGAATTCCTTCTGCGGCGACAGCAAAACACGAAGCAGCACTGCAATTATTCATAGGAGATGATGGTTGTCCAGTGCCATAATTAGTTACAGAATATTCATTAATTCTTCAACTAATTCACTTGGGGTGAAAAAAGGCATCAAAGTGGTGGACGGTGCATCTCCTTTTTTCCTAAAAAAAGCTAAAGTAAAATGCATGTTTTATTCAGATCCCTAAGTTTTTTTTGAAGGAGGTTTGATCTCTTCCTAAAAGACCTAAGGACAGAACACACAGCAACCACCTCATTTCGTGAACTTGATGCTGGAACCTCCGAGCCCAGTGCTCATTACAAATTCAGCACTGAAGCCACTTGATAGCAGACAGCTGGAAGTGGAGGATTAAGGGATGTCAGGAGCCAGGTCTCAGGCTAATTCTCAGCAGCCTGCCTTACTCTGCCCCTGAACACTTCACAGATCATTTTTCTTACCAACACCTATGACCCAGAAGAGCAGCTAACTTGAACAGCACCGTGCCTCAGCTCCCAACGTCTCCGCTCAGGGCGTGGATGCGGATATGGGCTGGTGACATCAGGTTGCACAGATTCATCTCCTGAACTGTACACATGTGAAGAACAACCACACTGTGACCTTCAAAAGAAAAAAAAAATCCCCCAAGCAGGGCATCCTGGCCACACTGTCACACGGGCAGGAGCACGGGGAGCGGAGCAGCAACAAACGACGGAGATAACGGCGGGAGCAGCAGTCCATCGCAAACCTATTCAAAAGGCACTAAACCTAAATTCCTGAAGCCAAGACACTACCCAACATTTCTGCATTTTGCCAAAGCCAAACCTCTCTCCTCTTCCTCCTCCTCTACAAATGGAGCTTGTTCATTGGCTCTTTACATTTAGGGGCTTTCACTCCACCTCACTCGGTCCTGTGAGAAGCGAGGCTGCGCGGGACGCAGCTTCCAAACACCCCTACATCGCTTTTATCAGCATCTAAGGGACAGCAAGCGTTTGCCACAGCCCGACTTCTCCAGCCACTGCAGTTTCTAGAGGACTATTTTACAACATCCTCAAGCCCGGCCATCGTTCCTCCGCCGCTTCCCCCGGGAGATTACATCCCCGCTAATTACTCTCACTGTCAGGAAGCTGCTTCCCCAGCAGAGCGGTGGCAGCTCAGTGAGTGACTGTGATAAAGTTTTACTTCGTCTTGCCCGGGCTCCCTTCTTTAGCACAGACACGCTGATCTATCAAATGGATAAAGGGACCTGGAAAAAAAACACAACAGCAGCTAGGGCAGGGGGAGAAGTAACCATTCAACTCCTACACCTGCACGAGAGTGATCAGACAGCATGGGCTCAGAACAAAGCAAAGTTGCTGTACACCCCTCAGCCTCTGTTACACAGCTTACTGTTCACGTTAGACATGCGTGTGCTGCCTTTCAGCCAGACAGACCTGGAACAGCTTATGATGAAGAGAAATGAGTTCAGCCCCTCCTGGCTCACGCTCTGCGGGTGGGAGGGTTTGCTGAGCAAACTCCAAGGGACCAAGGGACTCCAGGAGCGTTTCACACGATGCACGACGAGGCTCGTGCCTGAACCCAGGCAGATGTGCAGGGCTGGAGCTGCTCTGCGGAGGAGGAAGGCAGAGCAGATGCGAACTAATCCACCCCGGAAAGAGGGCTGGCAGCCGAGTCGGGCACCGAGAGCCCCCCTCCTCCTTCAGGAGTGCAAACACAGTTTACTCTCCTATACAAAATTCATAGTGAGCTGCCACTGCCGTGTGCTCATCTCCCATCTGCTAAATATTTACGAGCTGATTACAGAAAACAAATTTATCATTTTAGCCCTCAGCCAAGTTTGGAAGGATTCAAATATTTACGCTGACTAGGAGCTCTACCCCTCACACGCTTCCACTCCCCCACCTTGCTTCCCACTCCAGCGCAGGACTGAGCATTTTCGGTCCTCACCCCTCTCCCTGGGCAATACATTGCTGTTTGCTTTCATAATTTCTCTGGCTTGCTTGCAAGGAGTTTCTGTCTGACAGCAGCTGAGGAGGAGACCACGTGTGCATTCACGCTCCCGCGAAGGAGCCGGTGGGTCAGGAGGCAGACGGGACAAGCCGAGCAGATTCCTTTGCAGCACGGAGCACAAAGCAGTGCTGTCGGCAGCTGTGATTTGGGCCAGGTCCTGGGAGCAGGGGAGCTGCAACTGGGAGCAGGGGCGAGCTTTGCCAAGTGAATCATTTCTTCCCCATCCCGCCCTTTTGGCAAAGCCGGCACCACCTTCCACTTCCAACAAAGGGCATTGGCAGCACTCGGCTGGGGAAGGGACGTGACCCTTCGCATCCAAACAGCAGATTTTCCTGCTGTCCCCGGCCAGCGAGACAGAGCAGAGTCACCCCTGGCCCAGAGCGATGCTAGCTCAGCCTCGGCCACGGATCCCATCTGTCCACGGACACAAACACGTCCCTCCCCAACTCCCCGGCAGCCCGAACAGACACACCTACTGCTGGCAAGGCCAGTGGGCAGAATCCTCAGCTTGTTTGCTACAGCTGCACATGGATCACTTTCCTTCTCAGTTGCCTGCATAAAGGCTATTAAAATTAACAGAATAATGCATATAAATCTGCCATTGTTTCCCCTCAACACAGAAGAGCCAAATGGTTGCTAACAGGGGCGGCTCAACAAGGTTTTATATTAGCCTGGTAAATTCAGGGGCTGCAAGTTGCATCTAATTCAAAGCAGCTGCATTATCCCATTCAGGGAACTAATTAAACCTCCAACAGCAGCACTACATTTATGTTTAAATCTCACTGTTGCAATTATGACCAGCTAGATCAGCCTCCTTCTGCACATACCAATTACTGCAGAAAACCCCCAAACATCCCCCACAGGCGCATCTTTACCATTTCTTCACTATCACAGGAGTCTGCTTCAGGATATTTTATAGCAAGAACTGGCCTGACCACATAAGCCACTGATTATCAGCAGCTCCACATGATGCTGCTTCTCTAGAAAATTGCTCTGCCCCGTGAACCATGCCCCTCCTGCCGACAGCATTAAAGGGTGCAACCATTGCACCAGGAGTCAGAAGGAGACCCCAGATGCCTCTATACAGACTTTGGAAATTAAAGAACAAATCAAGCTGAAGGCAGTGAATCACCAGCTGCTGGCCTGTCTCCCTTCTTATGAGAATATTTCACTCCACAGAGTGTTTTTCAGTGAGAACAAAAACGTGCTGCAAGAAGAGGCTATCGCCATCTCACAGACGGGGAAACTGAGGCAGAAAGGAGAAACTCTTCTCCAGAGTCATTCAAGCTGGTTTGTGACAGCCATGAGACCAAAGCAAACCAGAGCTCTAAGCCACAGGATGCTACTACCAGACTAAAGCAATTCCACAAAATATTTAAATTACGCCAGAAACTGGGAAGACAAATAAACCCATCAGGTTTTGATAGTACAAATTCTCTGAAGTTAGACTTGCCCCATTGTAGGCAGATGCGCATTTTTCACATTCTTTCCCCGATTTCCTCACCTAAACATAACGGGAAGGAAAAGCAGATTTTCCTCTTGTGGCTTGTTAGGCTGACACTGGGTGGAAATGATGCTTTTTGTTTACAAGCAGGGAAGCAGATCTGCGAGTTCATTCCTCTGAGCAGAGGAAGCACAGGCACCCTAACACTTGACCTCTGCTACCAGTAAAGTCGTGCAGCACTGTAAAGCCGAAAGCTCCTTCTCTTTCAGTGTTTGCTGTAAGTAGTTCAGTTAGGCATGAAAAGCACCGTGAAAGTTAGCTGCTCCTTTCAAATAAGCCTTCTGCTGCACAATCTTGCACTCACAATCATAGTACAACTGACCCAGGTAATGAACAGCAAAGCCTCTAGAACCAAAACAGCTACAGAGGAAAACTGATCTATTTGGCAACCCTGAAACACTGCAGGGAGTGAGTGAGCGAGCTGAACGATGGGCTTGTACCGAGGATTCCCACTTTGCTTTTAGCATCTTCAAACACCCCCTCTTCCACCACAGAGGGTTTTATCTCCGAGTCGGGATCAGAGAGGCAGCTGAGCATCACTCAGAACACGGAGAACAGGCAAGCGGGGGCACAACCGTCCCACGAGTTCACACACCTGGCACGCACAGCTCCACACCCCCAGCACCACGCCGGGGGCTTTATTTCCTTTCAGCCTACAAAGAGCGGTTCATCTGAGCTTATCTCTTCCGCAGCGCTGCTGCTCTACCAGCAGAGAATCATCTCCAAAGAATGTTTCAGTAACGCTGCGGTGCTGAGTTTCAGAGGGACACTTAATCTTGCCTGAGTGGTTCACTAGGGCCAACTTTCTGAGCATGAAATATTTAACTATCCACGGGCCTCCTGCACTATAATAAAGTAACTTCTAACAAGCCTCCGAAATAAATATGTGAGGAGGAAAGCGGGAGCTATTAAATTCATAAAACACAGCCTAATTACTCTCTTCCTTCGATCTCCATGAACCCAGGACACCGCTTACTCCCCAGCAGCAGGAACCCAGAAACAAAACATCTCTGGATGCTGTGAGAGTCCACAGGGGAAGAACTGGAAAGAGGAGGTCAACAAAGATTTGTGAGGAGCACTGTTATCAACTCTCCCTCATTTTGGGAATGTAAAAATTTATCTGGCTTGCCTACAAGAAGTCAAGCCTTGTATTTGAGCAACTTAAATATCTTTGAAGAGCCCCTCACTTCTTGCAGTTCTGCTTCTCCCCCACTCCAATTAACTCTATCTTTTGGCATTTAACACTTAGAAGACTTACAAGTGAGTATTTGCCTCAAGGTGATGTGAGAGTTAGTAAAAGTAACGAAAACCAGCGAGGACCCCCTCCGAAGGCCAGCGTGGTGGAGAGCAGCTCACACTGTACAGATTCATGCCCAGCACAGCAGCTCTGCAGCAAGGTCAGCCTTACCTCATCCCACTCCGAAGCGAAGGACGGGGACTTCTCCAGCCTCTTCTTCCCAGTACTGCAGTTTGAGAGCGATTCGCTCCGGCTCCCCATGGCATCGTCCTCTGTTGGAGAGCAGGTCAGAAGATCAGAGTCCGATTTAGACAAGCTGCGGCTGAGTTTGAGCTCGGCTTTGGGCTTGCTCGCCGGGTGGGCTCTGCCCACAGCTCTGTCCCCCTCTTCCTCACCTCCGCCGGGGTGCTGCAGCACGTGGGGCGTGACTACAGTTTCAGGATCCGCCCGGTTGACGTGGGTGTGCTGGACGGTTGCGTAGACCGCTTTCTGGTTTTGGTCTGGAGAGCTGGTCCGTACTGATCCAGAGGCAGGTAAGTCAGCATCCTCCAGCTGCATAGCAGGTGGGTGGCTTGTAGCTTCCGTGCCTCCTTTCTCCGCAGAAGAAACGAGCCTGAAAGGGTCCTCACTTATCTCACAGATCGGGGAAGAACCGTGGAGCAACCCTGAAAACTGCTCCGGAACCTGGATGTCCTGGCCGGCGGCAGAGTCCTGGCTGCGGCTGCCACTGCTCCTCCTGTGGTCTTCAAGGGGATGAAAACAGAGGGGGGGGCAAATTAAGAACATGGAAGAAGCAGCAAAATTCCAGCTCTCCCCCTGCCCTCCCTCGCTGAGGGAGGGAGAGATAAAGAGAGAACAGTTCAGTATTGTTCTGCATGCTCAACTTGTACCCAAAGTCATGGCATTTACGAAATTCCAAACACTGGCCTGATTTATGCAGTCTGGCAGCTCTCCTTGTTGTTTTATTCCTGTTAACACTAACTATCAGGCTTGGCTATATAAGGCTAAGAGAAGTGCTAACTATATCCTGTAGAGAGAGCAAGTGAGGTAGGAGAAGCAGAGACAGAGGCTCCTGGAACATCTGATACATTTCCATAAAGGCCAGAGTGTTATTTAGAGCAGCACTCCCCGCTCTTGGCACGAGCTGCAGGGTGGGAGAACTTCTGGACTGTAATCAACCTGCGAGTTCCAAAACACGTTCCCCCAAAAAAGCCACTGCTTTCCTCCCTAGTGGTTTCCGAGTTTAACCTCTCCTCCTTACTCAGGGGAGAGAAATAAACAGTTTATGCAAGAAAAAACTTGATCAAAAAGTCTCTGCAAGCAAACCACTGAACACAGAATGATCTGATCTACTAACGCAGCGAGCTGCGCGGAGTACCAGCTGTCCCAGAAACACAACGCTGTTACTCAGCTCCTCCTGCACCAACATCTTTAATCTCGGGTACCAGGGTCCTGCATAAATCAGGAATAACTGACTGATCCCCGTTGCCAAGCATGTGCACAGACATACGTGTACTCACCATGGTCACACCACACACATGGTCACACCACACACATGGTCACACCACACACATGGTCACACCACACACATGGTCACACCACACACATGCATTTGAACGGTAAAAGCAAAACTTTGTAAAGCTGAGAAGTACAACTTCTGTTCATCAGGGATTTTATACCTGCCCATAATTGCTTGCAAATTTTAACCACTTCCATTTAGTGCTGAAGAATCTCTCTTCAGGCTGAGGATCAAAAAATGACGCTGCAAAGGCACAATAAAGCAAAGCACCCCGATAATGTGGCTCTGAAATGTGAAGAGGATGTTTAGATGTGAAGAGGAAATTGCTTGCTTTGCAAGACAGCAGCTCTTGGAAGCCAAGGCAAAGGAACCCTCATTTCAGTGAGGCAAAACACACTAATGAATTTTACTTCTCTTTAACTAAAAGCAGTCTATTAGCAACAACTGTGAGATCAACTCCTTCCCCCCAAGCATCCTTTCCAGCAGTAGGCTTGACCAGGTTGTTTCCAAACACTACCACCTCTCTGGTTTTGTGGTCTGTCCTCACGCCCAGAATGAGGGAGGAAAGGACTGAATTAGTCATTTCTCTTTGCAAGCCGCTTCAGATCCTGGGGTCTCACGTGACCTGTGTTTGATGAGCGTAGCTAGTCCCTCTACCAGGCATTTGTTTACTCCACAGAAATGCTAAAAGCAGCTTGCTCAGTTGGCAGCCGAGTCAGGAACAGCAAAAGCCTGAACAGAGGTTAACTGCCAGGGCAGCGCACCGGCAGACCTCGCTTCTAGCTGGGATCAAGTGATGCAAGGGCTTATTTCACTCTGGATCCTATGAGTTAAAGATTCCAGGACAATGAAGTAGTTGTTGATTATCTTGCACGGGCACACAAACCACAAGTTCAGCAACTGCAGTTGCCAAGGGGGAGGCACATCCCCGCGGGCAGGCGGCATCACCAGCATCACTCCTAATGCTGGCTGGGAGCGCCAACAGCAGCACCCGATCAGGAGATCTCAAGACCAGACTATGTTCAGTCACTTTGCATAAAGATACGAAGCTGTAGTGCTGGAGAGAAACCTTAGAAGAGAGAAGACATGCTGCATTCACGGGACAGACTGGTATTAATAAGCCAAAGCTACCGACCTGGTTAGAGGGACACAGCATTGATGGGACAGTCACGTTAACCTGATGGGGAAGGAAAAACTTTTGCAATATGGACAGCCTTTCTTCTTAACCTCTTTCCTTCCTTGGAAATAATTCCTTCCATGCCACAATTTAACCTTTACTGACATTTCTGCTGAGGGCAAAGAGGGCGGCCGGTGAAAGTTTCTGCCACATGCTGGAGCACTTGGGCCCAGCCAGAACAAAGTGCTCCAAATCCAGCTCCAGAGCCTCACAAAAGGGCTCCTGTTGAACAGAAATCACAGCCACCCATTCATCCTTGTGTGAAGGAGGACTTCGAAATGCAAGGCAGCTGCCAGGGAAGGAACGGATGAAGCAAGGGCAACAGCACTTGCCCAGATGATGTGAGGAACATCTTGAAGGAGACATTTCAGAGCGTGTACAGGCCTGTGCCGAAAGCTGCAGACAGAAGAACCAACAGAGGCAGAGAACGATCTCACTCCTTTCCACCACTGAGGCAGGAACAGAGGGTTCCCCAGGGGATCCTGGGGTTTCAAGAAATCCTTTTGGGGTTTCAACAAAAGGTGCCCCAGGATGGGCAGCAGAGAGGCCGGAACAACCACTGGCTGTCTCGTGCAAGTGTACCTTTTTGGGGTAGGTGACAGACGTAATTCAGCTGAGCTGATCACTTCTGTCATGGCAAAAAGATGAACAGTACTCATTTTTCAAGGGTGTAGTGAATTTGGAGAAGGGGAAAATAATACGTAGGTGCTAGAAAAGTAGAGATACCCCAGTTCTATCCATCTGCTGCACTTCAAGGGATCCAAAAGCATCCTCCTCCAGTTACAACTTTTAACTGGGAAAGGGAGTCATCCCTTAACACAAGGACTTCTGTCCAGCTCCCTAAGCTCATTTTACACCCAAGCACAGACATCTGACTGGTCCCGACTTCTTCAGCCAGTGCCTGCTGCAGGTGTCACCAACAGGAGGAACTTCCAACACCCACTGGGAACAGGAGCCCCTTTCTGGGTACAGACTGTCTGCTTCCCAGGGAGGATTCAATTAAGAGCTTCCCCGCCAGCAGCCTGATGATTCCAGACACGAAGCACTTCCCTAAACTCTTAACACTAAGCTGCAACCGCCCTGCCACGATCAAATTTCTTTCCCTATATATCAGCAGCAGGATTTGTTTCATGCCCCTGGATTAGGAGAATGAAGCTGGTATTGCAGCTGCTTTTTGCTCAAGCTCCCCAACCTTAAAATTAGCGAGGGAATATGCTAGCCTCTAGCTTTCATATAGGAAAGGCTCCCCATGCCACATCACGCCAGAATTTGCAAGTGAGGAGCAGGCAAATCGATCTCCTGTGGCACAGAAGGCTCGAGAAGAAAGGGAAGCTGGCCTTCAGGGTGCTACTGTAGAGATGCAAAAATAACCTTCAACTTCAGTAAAACTAAAAGCAAGGCTCATTCACACAGTGAAGTACAGCCTGTGAAACCCAGAAGCGTACAGTATGCTTCTGTATTCGTCTCATCTAGCTCAATCATTTCAGGCAGAGTTTATCCTCCAAAAGCTACCTGAACTTGTGCTCATTTGCACTCCCTCCTCTATTCCCCTTTTCAGACAAGCAGTAAAACACTGCCCTAGCTGCTAAGAGAGATCACTAATGGCACTCTGCACAGAAGCTTCTAAATACATCACGACAGCAGAAATGGAGGCTTGGAGCCGAGACATGCGAGAAGGGTTTTCCTCCAGCAATGACAAAACCAAGGGAGGGCATGCAGGCTGTGGTTCTACACCATCACTCATCTCACGGCAAACCAAGAGGTTTCTATCCCTTCCAACATCTGTTTGCAATATCCGTGTGTCCCCACAGATTCCCTATAGCGGCACCCACCCCACTGCTTCTGTAGCCATACTCTGGCTCTGAAAAGATATTTTCTTCAAATCTCTCAGCAGCACATTTTGTCTTTTATCATTGGGTCAGACAGCTGGTTTTGAGCACAGCCGTAGGTCTGGTTGAGCCAGTACAAACCATAAAGAAAAACTCTGGCAGGAGGAGGGACAAAAATAGAGACTTCAAGCTGGGCTTCCTATAGAAGCAGCACAGAACCACCTCAACAAACATCAGTTTTTAAAAACCGTCAGAAGGAACCAAGTCAGTCCTACCTGCAGCTGGTTACTGCTGACAGCACTTGTGGATGACTCTCCTGAGAAGCAAGACAGACATCAAAACTCAGAAGTATTTTCCGTGTTCGTCCTCCACCAGATCTCTCTGAACGCAGCAGGAGCTGCACAGTCTCCTCCCGGTCAGTTCGCCACTCTTGGCCTATTTACAACTCCCATTACAAGGTCTGAATGCCCTGACTTCATGCCTGCGATTGCACGTAGTTTCCTTCCCAAAGGGGATGGGAAAGCATTTGGCTCAAACCACTTCTGATACTCTGCCCAAAACATGAGGCCAACTTTTCCCAGTGCTCCAGCATGTGACAGCAAACTGCTGTAACACACACACAAAAGGCAACCAACGCCAGGCAGATAATACCACATTCATGTAGTCACTGGCTACAAGACAACTTGCAGCAAGAGGAACAAAGGCAGCTATCACATATGAAAGGCGCCATTAAAAACAGCAGTGCCTAAAATTCAGCCTTTCAGCTGCCCTGAAAAGCCCCTCTCAACAGCCCGCAAGAATCCGAGTCCTTCTCTTCTGACCAAAGGCTCCTCCAGAACTCATCTAGTAACATCTAGAAGCTCAGCCTCTCAGATCGAGGGCCAAGAAGCAATTCAAAGCCATGCTTCAGCCTGCTTCTTGTCTTGGGACCGAGCTGCTGCTTTTGATGCTCCAGGACCCTTCTGATCCAAAGGTGGGAAAATTCTCCAACACGTCAATTAAGGCTTCAGCCCCTCACTGAACCCTTGTTTAACTTTTTGCCAAAACAGCTCTGCTGCTTCCTAAATGCATCTTCTCCCCCCTCATCAGCACACACCTCGCATTTCATACTTAGCCACGTCTGCTTCCACATGCCCTTGTGGCATCTGACCCCAACGGCTGCGAAAGCCGGAAACACTGCTTTTGTTCCCAGTGTAAGGAAGCAGATTTCAAAGTGGATCCACCCTTCCAGATCAGCTATGAAACTCGTGCAGAAAGAAGCAACCGGTAACACTCTGACAGTAAGCAACGATGAACACTGCAAAACAGGAAAACAGTCAGTGCTAAACACAAGAGAAAACGGTCAGTGTCTCATCTCCTATGGGGGCTGAGAAGCCTGAAGTCCCCGAGAGGACAAGCAGCAGGTGAAGGATGACATGGGGCCCGGTCCAAGCCCAGCTGCTCCTGCAGTGCAGCGAGCGCTGCCAGCTGGGGCCACTGCCACGCATGCAGTCGTGCCACAGGGATCACCAAGATGTTCTGGAAAACTGCCGGTGCCCTCTGGAGAAGGAGCGCAAACAACCGTCACCCTTTCTGCAGGTCCACCACGAGGAGCAGTGGGAGATGGCCCTGGCAAGCTTAAGAAATGCAAGAGATGAGAAATGCATTGGCTGGGCCCCTTTCCCCTAGGAGCAGCTCTTCCCCTCCACCAGATCAAAGGCTCCACTGCACTAGTCATAGTGCTAATTGCATTTAAAAGAACAGTCAAGTCCTGGAAGATGAAAAAATTCAACTGCATCCTTGGATTTCTCCCACTACAACAGTGGAAAGGGCTCTAGGTTTATTACAAACCCAGTAACACTTTCCACAGACTGCTAACCCTGAAGTCACAGCTATTACCTTTCTAGCCGTACGTTAAAAGTCAGGACTCTGCTCTATATCCTTAACAGGCTAAAGACGCTTCCTGCAACCTCTCCATGAAATGGGGCGTAGCCAGCCTGCAGTACCGACGGCTTCAGCATTCCAGGGAAGAGACTTGCATAAAGAACACGCAGATGCATTGAGATTTTATTTTAATCTGACACATAATTACGACACACCTTCACTCATATTAATCGAGCCTAAACCGGTAGCCAGAGAAAGGAGCAAAGCAGTCAGGAATAGCTCACACTTGAATCACCAGCAATAGCTGCACACTGAAAAGATAGCCTGAAAGCCTCTGGTTCAATGGCCGTCGCCCAAGGACTATTCCTGGCCGAGACCACAAAGCACCAACCTGGAAAGCATTCTAACTTTGCCTCCGGCAGCAAGTGGCTTTGGCAAACGCTGGTGGGAAAACAATGACCTCTTGTGCCACCCTATACAGGCCAGGAGTGCGGCAGAGCTCAAAGAATTAAAGCTATCATGCTGCAAGGAGGAAGAAAAAAGAAGCTGCAGGTCTTAAGGGCAGTCAATGAGGGATCACATCGAGTCCTTCTTATCCTCTGTTCATCCTCAAAGTGAGATGGTTTCCAGATTTAAGGTCCAAACAAAATCCTTCCAAATTCCTGCTCAGGACTTCTGCATACAGTAAGAGATGTTTTTTCCTCTAAACAACTCTTTTGTTGTTGCTGTTGCAGGAAAGCCGAAAAGCCCAGCAACAGCCCAGCACAAGCGACAAGGTGTTCCCAGACCCTTCCTAAACACCTAACACCGCAGTCCCTCTGCGAGGAGACAGACGAGTGCGATACTTAACCTGGCTACAGAGTGGATTTTCAGTCAGTTCGAGAAAGGGGCTTGCTCTGCTCATATTTGTTTTCCTCCTTTGTTATTTTACATCTTGAATTAGCTTTAATACACAGCAGGATGTTGTTTTTAAGACAAGGATAGCAGGGCCAGTCATCTGCTGATATGAACACGCAACGCCAGCAGGTCGTCAGATCCAGCGGGATGCAGAATACGGCTCACTGAAACGCCTGCATTGGGTCAGCTCACTCGTAACAACACGGCACAGCCTGCCGCCCCTCCGCATTTACCAGACTGTGCACAAGATTTGCTTATTTTCAAAGTTAACAGAGTAGGTCCTCGCAATCTCTTAGTTGTCAAAATAGCAGGGTTGCCCTTCCTCCGTGTACATTTTGTGCAGGAACATTTGAATCTCGCCTTTATAAAAGTGAAGATTACCAGGAAACAACACAATCGCAATCCAGACCCCAGCCGCCCCACCCAAAGAGTTTAATTGTTCCACTTGCTCTCTGCCCTCTATATTTTTGGTAAATGTATCTAAGCAAACAGATCTGCTTTTTGGATGGTCACTTACCTTTTGTTTTCCTATCTGCTGCAACTGGCTTTTTAGTTTCCGCTGTAAGCAACAGCTCGTAAGGGTGTTCCTCTTCCTCAGCTCCGCTTCCCCTGCTCTTTCCTCGCGCAACAGAGGCCTGGTGAAAAACAGCATAGTGTAGTGCTCCACAAAGCAATGCTGTTTATCCCGGCAATTAAGCACAAGGTCTCTTTATGCCATGGTTTAAGCAAGGAATTGGCAGAGGCACCACCTTCGCTGTGGAGTGTGATCCAAAATGTAATACTCCCTTCCCCCTACCTCCCGTAGAAAAACAACCCAAACCCCCTTTATTTGCTAGTATTGGAGGTTGCTGACAGCTTTCTAGCACTGACCAACTGATTCACTGCACAAGGTCTGCTGACAGCCTGGAAAAGAGCTGAGATCGTTATTCCTGTTCATCCCAACTCAGACTTACTGTTGCTACTGGAATTTGCATCGTCATTCACTATTTAGTTGCTGGCCCTGTTAGGACACAGATTAAAAAAAAAAAAGGCCCAAATCCCTGCCACCTTCTCAGAAGTCTCAGCTCCAGCATTTCTAACCTCAGGACGCAGACCGTATTTAGGAACAAAGAGCCCTCAGGCAACACTGCATAAACTCAGTTTAACCTCAGAATGTGCAGCAGTGGTGGTGCTCATTTAAATCCCAGAAAGCCTCTGATTAGAGTTTGTTCGTAATGTTGGCAGACCCTCCAGCAAGCTGCTCTGGAAAGCCACCATCCATGTGCAGGGACATGGTCTCGATGCAGAATCCAAAGGAGCCTTGCTGCAAACTCGCACATGTTGGTCTCCCTCAGCGCCAAGGAGGGCAGGCGTTCGACATCCTTTGAGAGCCACATGGGCCATCCCAGTGCTAACGGGGCTAAACTGGGCTTCAAGGCACCCTGCCTGCATGGTCGCCTGCCTGTCAGCACCATCTCCTGGCCAGACCCCGGCAGGCTGATGCAACCTTGTCCCAGGAGCCACGGATGCCTACAGCCAACCACAGTGGGGTCAAACCCAAGCCAGAAAGCCAGTGACCCCAACCTGCTGCCAAGGCAGGGAAGAACAGGTCTGAAGAACACATCGCCCCAAGGAGGGCTCTCATACTGCTCATGGACTCCTGGAACTGCCGCTGTCTAGACAGTGGGCTAAGCACCACCTCCCATTTCTTCCCCAAAGTGAAAGCGTTGGAGTTGCTTCGAGGGCAAGCAGGTACCTACCTGCCTGCAGTCTAGCCAGGCTCTCTGGAAGCTGGGGGAGTCTTGGAAAGACACACGGGAATCAGCAGCCCGGACAGGAGTCCTACATCCGTGTACTGCTTCTGCATAAGCCCAGCTGGCTTTTAAATCAACTTTCTCAATGGGAGGAAATGGGCCATGTCCGGCAAAGAAAGTATTTATTCTGCCTGCTTCAAGCGTGAGCTGTCAGGCAGCCCTGCTCCTTTTCAGCTGAAGGAGCTCATAATGAGCAAATTAAGGGAAAAAACTTCTGACCAGATGGTGGCACAAAACCATCAGACCGTAACAGTAGGTAACCAGCTCTCGCAAGAGATCCTGGAAAAATACTGCACAGCAGCAGCCTGTCCTAACAGTGGGAGCCTGGACCTCCAGCCAGGCATCAAGACACTCCTCAGGCTCCTGCAGATGACGATTGCTGTGCTGCCCTCCTGCAAACGCACTGACCGCGTTCGAGGGCAGTAGCTCTCTAGCAGCACGCAACTCCCAGCTTTTGCTTTGTGGACTTCTGTGTGTGCATTTATAAGTCTGATTACAATTTATTTTCTCTCTCTCTCATCCTTCCAAGCTTTAAATAGAGTCTCAGGTTCAAACCCACTCAAAACGAAGGCCATTGTTTGCTGGAGAACTCTGCTTGCTCTGAAGGCTCTGCAACCAGGAGTAACAAACTCAAGTAAAACTTTCTTCCAGCTCATCTTTCATTTATTTATACGTGTTGGTTAGCATGTATAAATATTCGCTATTACCAAAGCCCCAAAATAAGAGATTGTTAATACTGAGCATGCTCTTTAAAGTGTGTTAATCCACAGCAGTGGACTTTGGAAGACTTTTTGAAGGGTAACTCATCTCGTTTCTCTCTTCTCCCCCACCAGAACTGCAGACCAAACTGCTGGAACAATCATGGCTCCTTGTCTTTTGTCTGCACTTCCCTTTTGGAGATGAGCAGTAAACAAATGAAACAAAGTATAATTTGACAACGCAGACTCTTACTCAGCTACAAACCCAGAAGGTTTCTGCAGATAGAGAAAGAAGGCACGCCAGCACCTCCAAACAATCAGCTTTTTTGCCTGTTTGTACTAATGTTTTCCCATGATGAAAGTTAAAAGTTTCTTGTTTATGCACATCTGCTTTGACTGATAGCCCTATCTTGGCAAGGCACTAAAAACGACTGCTTCTGAAACTAGAGTTGGGCCCAGCCTCAGAACGTTCAGTGACTAACTGTCCTGGCTCGAATGCGAGAGCAGGTCTGGAGGATGGCAGATCAGGATGCTGCAAGGAGAGGTTTACAGCATTCCCTGAGCATATTCCTGTTCACACCTGCCCAACCCACGGAGAACATGTACGGAGATGATAAATAATGGGCAAGAGTCAGAAAAGCAAAGCACCCCAGAGGTGGTAAGCAAAGCAAGAATCAGACCCCAGCCTGCCTCATCGGTACGTCTAGCAGGTCATTTCCAGGCAGCGACGCACACTGCCTGTAAGTTGTATCAATGAAAGTGGTTGCAAATCAAGAACTCCCCAGTGAGTCACTCTGCGCACAAGTCTATTTGCCGGCAAGATTTCCTTTAACGGATCATGTTTCCAAAGCCATTAATGGCAGGACAACACAGCAGGTGTTTTATAATTAAATATGGCAAGATAACTCAGCAGGAGCAGTCAATGCACATTGCCCTCCCTCATGTTTATCATCATAAACCAGTTCTGCGTTCCAATTAAGCCATGCCCTGCTACCCAGCTCTCCTTTGCCCAGAGCCGGGCACGGGACTGGTTATCCCACACTGGAAAACATTTTAACAGCAGCGGAGAGATCAGCCCGCAATTTCACATTTCAATTTTACTGTTTATGCACTGTTTGGAGCATTACTCTCTCTCCAAAA
>Ga0181612_160970_pt1 | contig 22680 bp, 10 predicted proteins | sample HoacroProtozoa21_FD_119630 | JGI IMG/M metagenome (GOLD analysis project Ga0181612, IMG submission 119630) | Hoatzin crop microbial communities from Cojedes, Venezuel. Combined Assembly of Gp0051906, Gp0051904, Gp0051908
ATTCAGTCTTCAGGAGGCCACAGTACTCTGGTTTGTCAATACACAGGCATTGTAGCTGACCACTTGGCTTTTTAGAGCATGTATGAAGTTGCTACCTTGGCTGACTCACAAACATTGAAAAGGACTGTGACCCTTCACTGCTCCAGTTCAGACGGAATCTTTGGGGCTGAGGAACACAACAACTTCTGGAATATCACGGCAGGGAGTAGGTGTGATGCTTACCCCCCCGGCTCACGCAGAAAGCTCTGGGGATTCAAGGACCTTTGCGGAATAAACTGCTCCATTTGTTTTCATGTTTTATGGGAGGGCTGAAGCAAAAGGCCTCAATCTCACACAGAGCAGCAATGAGACTACTTATCTTCTTCTGGATTAAGGCTCTATCCAGACTGTAAGTCAGTGCACAGAGATCCAAGGAACACTTGACATTTCACGATTTTTACAATCAGGCAAATAGATAAGACATTAGGAAAGCTTTAGCAATGGTGATCCAGAATGCAGGCTACACTCCCGTACCAGGCTATTTCTACTAGGATGTAAAGTGATTCAGCTGGACCTGATGCAGTGTGTTACAAAGCTTAGTTTTGCTGAAACAGCAACATCTAACTGCAGAGACAATTTATGGCAGATTTTGTGTATAGACCTAGTGTTAGACATAACCACCTGCTTGCAAAGGAGGAGCAGGAAGGCTTTGCAGTTTTCTGGCATATAGCACCTTTTTCCCTAAAATAAGTGTTTTCCTTTCTATAGCAAAGTAGTAGAGACAACAATATACCACAGCAACATCTTTGTTTAATCTGAACTATGTCGTATTACCCTTTACATTTCATTCACTTCAATCCATGCATGTTTTTTTCTTTGATGCATACGCGGATCTGAGCACCTGATATCTATTGTGCGGCAGGAGAAAGTGGTTGACACGTTGCTTATGTTGCTGTTCTCTGGTTCTACTTGCTTACAGATAGAGGGGCTTCATTTTAACGGTTGTGTCAGGAACTTTGCAACTTCGAGATGCTTTTCAAATATAAAGAATCAGTTACCAGAGGAAGTGACTTAAAATGTAAGCTAATGTAAGTATAAAATGCTAAATATATTTGATTTTGTGATAACGTAAGGTCCGTTTGCTGATTCCACAGTTAGTTGAAAAGGATAGAAAAAAAAAATCCCCTTTATTTCCCTTTGTAGGTAAAGACATGAGTGTTGATTCTTTGCTCATGAGATAAGCCTTCTTTGTGGCAGTAATGGATGCAGCTTGCAAACAGGAAAGGATCTAAGTAGGGAAAAGCCCACAAAGGTTACTATGCAGAAGGAAAACTAAAATAGATATTTTATCTTTGAAAGTTATCTTACTACTGAGTAAATAAGATGTCAAAACTAACTGTAGCCCTGGGTTGGTTTCTGTTCAGTTCTTTCTCAGGAAAATTGAACAAAAAGTTGGGACTGAATAAAGACTATGAGGACGTGAATAGATTCTTTAAGCTGCCAGAGGGCAGCTAGCTTGGAGAGACACTGGAGAAGTTTCTAGGTGACTCTATATTTAATATTTATATTTTACATTTCTTCATTTCTTATCTTTATTGTTACAGGTATTCCTTATTTCTACTGTTCTACTTCGAGCATTTGTATTTAAGTTCTAAAAACTGTCAGAATTCTGAAGAAACAATATATATTTCCTTCCTTTTTCTTCTCTTTTTTTTTTTTTTTTTGTCAGATGAGCATGCTTTTGTTGTCCTTTCACTCTCCTCCAGTTCCAGCTACTAACACACAACAAGTAGAATAAGGTCTTAAGAAAAATTGAGAACCCTGAAGGTAAAAAATCCTGAGATGTCGAATGTGGGACTGTGAGTAAAATGTGTTGAACTAGTAGTTCAGATTTTGTTGGTGTCTCGTGTAAATGTTAGTTAATAGAGCATTGGCAAAAGAATAAGATCAGCATAAAACTGTGTAAACAGTAGATATTTAGATGAGCTGAATGGAAAAGTTGTAGAAAAGAGGGTACTGCTTCAATGGCTGATCAAATCTAAAGAGTCGAAAAAATGTTTTCATGATCACCTTAACCCGAAACAGATGTGTTAATAAGCTCTGCAGCTGATGCAAATTTGGAAGGCACTGATGGTTTGGAACAGGTCTGAAATATTATATATGCAGAACTTGGGGAAAAAAAAGTTGAAATTTAACAAAACTAAATGCAACATTAAAAAGAACTATGGCTGTAACCTGGAATTTCATCAGAAACATCAGATGAAGTGAAAGTCCTCCTTTAATCAGCCAGCACGTACAACTCTAAGCCACCAATGCAATAGATCTGGTAAAGATGTAAACATTCGGAGCTCCCTCTAGGTGTCTGCACATTTCAGAACATAGTTATGCTCCAGGTGTACAAGGCTTGTCTAGCCTAGTAATAATAAAGCCAAGGAGGATATAGGATACTAGCTTTTCATATAGAAAGGAAATCAAAACAGAGAGAAAGACGATTTCACTTAAAAATGGATGCCAAATAGAAAAAGACCAATTTCAGGCCAATCTAAAATTTAAATGGAAAATTAGGAGAAGGTCCATCCAACTCACCAGAAACCTGAGTTTTAAATAACATTCTGCCAAAGGGAATCAGAGTGTGGAGAACTTGTGTGATTTTAAGGAGGATCACTTACAATGAGGTGATTATTTGTGGTACCAGAGACCCGGCTTCAAGCCCTCTCCAGTGATGTTTTCTTCATTTAACAGTTTGGCTAAATTGCAGTAGCATCTTTTCCTTGGGTGCATCTTCAGCTCCTATCAGAAATTAAAACCAGCCACTAAGCTCAGCATCCAGAAGAGATTGTCAAAACTCTTCCACCTGCACGCTGTAGTATAAACTTTCTGCAGACTTTCAGTCTCACAAATGCAGTTCTTGAGATATTAGTTTTACCTTTTGGATCCTCTATTTGCGTATCTTTGCAGAGGAAAGAGGGCTTTCCTGACTTCTAGACCTCAGCGTACGTTTCAGGAATGCTTAGGCAAACTACCTGCAAGCATGAAATGGTTGAGGAAGAGAGTAGACCAGCACTGGGGAAGGAGAATGCACTGCCACCAGGCAGGATGAAGTGTCACTGTTTTGCTGTTTTTATCAATAGACGCCCATGAGCTCCCAGACCCATACTGCCTGGAGCTGTTCCTGGCAAGCATCTAAGAATGGCCAGTGGTGGTTGTACACTGTGGTTTTCAGACTCTAGGGTAGAAGACATTCCCCTGAGATTTCACATGTTTTCCTTTGGTTTCTTTATAGCTCATTCAAAAAAGTGGCAACACCAAACAGGTAGAGAAGTTCTTGATTCTCCAGAGTGACTACGGAGATGGTAGGCTGCACAAGGTGCCTTCAGTTTAGTAAAACCCTCACGCTGCTTAACTGCTGGGTATCCTCTTAGAGGAACAACCTTAGAAAGATGATTTTTCTTTTTTTTGTTTTTTTTTTTTTAATTGTCAGTCACTAAAAAAAAGCTTCTGTCCATCTGAAGCACTTTGTATGCATGAGTCACCCTTCAGGCACTTGGTGGAGATAAACTTCTCAACTGTCAGAAAAACTGCTGGACCTTTTGATACAAAAGATCATCCTCTTAAGGATACTTAATGGCTGGGTAGCAGTCTCCTGTGTGAATGTATCCAAGTAATTATAGCTTAAAGTTATACTAATCACTCCTAATAGAGATGGACTGTTCCTCCTGCTGTGTCCCTCACTGCTCCCAGATGAGAACTGTCCCAACAATTTGGGATTAGCAAAAACACTTGTTATACTATTAGCTTCATAACTTTATTAACATCTTTGATTATAGAACAGATGGATGAATCTTAATCATTCTACAATGGAAGATTAAATAGCTTAAATTATATCAATCATATTTAAGCCTTTACTTAATAAAACAACAATTTGACTTGGGTCATCAGTAGGGTTTGAACCCAGGGCCTTCAGATTAGCAGCCAAGACTTCCTCCATTAAAAGAGTAAACCCATTAGCTTCTTGCAGTTGTACACTTTTATCTATGTACACTGGCCATTAAAATATATGACACACGCTGTGCCAGTGGATTACACATTGAATTTTGTGATTAAGAATTCCTAGGTTCCTTTTGTGCCTCTCATAAGGAGTTTTGCCCCCTGAACAGAGTAGGCAATGAGAAATGGGTCAGCTGGTGACAATGTTCAGTTATACGTTTACACAAAGCCAGTAGAAGTGTTCAGGTATCAAAAGACTTTCTAAAAATGTCTAGTTTGGTTATCCTTGATTCAGAAACACATAAGAGCGAAACATGCGTACTTGGTGTAGGTACTTTGAGATCCAGACAGAAAAGAGAGTTATTGAATGCCCATCATGTAATAACGAGCAGAATATAACTATGACAATACAGTAAAAACCATAGGGATTGATTACAGTATACTTTTTGTCATTTATTTCAGGTAAAACGGTTCACTGTAAACAAAAGTTTTTAGAGGATTTTTTTTCTCTACATCATTTTTGCTGTGCTAGCTAAACCTTAGGTAACCTCAGATACTCTTCCTGACCTCCCCTGAGGTCAACACTGATTTGCACTGGCCCAGAATCCTAACTGCAGCTTATTAAAGCCCTTTATCTGCCACCTTATCAGTCACCCAATCAGATATAACACACCAAACTTTACTGAAGGTGGCAAATGACACCACTGACTGGAGATAAGATGTATTATTCTCCAAATTTTAAATGAAAGAACCAGTGGAGAGTGGGTCAACAAATCTCATGTGAAAAAGAGACCTTCAGTCTTAACAGTAAATTTGAATGGAATATGTTTACGATGCCAGCCTTCAGCCAGCTTTGATTTCATGACTGTGTACAGAGAACCAATTGGTTCATTTTTATAAGCAATGTTGGACTGGCAGAAAATGCATGACTGTTGCTTGACACTGCTAACACAGAGCTGCAACTCCAAGACTGAAGGTGAAGCATGGTAAATTAAAGATCAGCCACTGATATGGAGTTTGAGAATATCACCTCCAAAAGGAAAAAGCCCAAGAACACACTGAGGAATGTGTTTGACTCCAGCGTAGCAGGAACAGAAACTACTAATGCCTCACCAAAACCACTTCCTATGACATCATTTGGCTTCCTTGGCAGGGGTCTAAAAGCAGGTCGAGCTCTAGTTAACCTTGGAAAACTCACAATAGAAGGTACAATTGCACAGTAGCTCCATAGCTGTATATTAAGTGCTCTAATTCTGCAAGCTTTGCAAGTTTGCCCATCAGTCTTCCTCAAAACTTTACATACATACTTAAGATTAAAATTTCATTTGGAGATGTCATTTCACTTTACTGCGAATCAGTACATCAGCTCTTCCATAAGTGCACTCAGTTGCTCCCTGAAGAGAGAGAAACTTAGCAGTGGTATATATATTTCCTGCTCATTACACTGTAAAAACCCTTGGAGAACTGATACATTGATTAGCACAAGTCAGAAGTACATCTTTGAGTTGATCAATACATTTGTGTGTTGCGGACAGGCTAATGGCAAGTGTCAGAGTGCCCACCTGTTTGAAATAATTGCAGGATACAAGCATTAACCTATTGAAAGAGTGCATTTATTGGGCACAAAGAAAAATTTATGATCTTCAACTATACAGCCTGTGCAATAACACTGACTGCCAAGCAGAGAAGAGATAGTTCAGCTATATTAAAATAACAGGTAAATCTGGAGTCTGGGGTTTGCTCCAGGTATTTAAAGACCTGAGCAGGGCATAATGAAGAAACAGATGTACCACTTCCAGCCAGTATGGTACATGAGTAGCCTCAGGGGAGCACTGGAACACAAAATGAAAAAAGATACAACTCTGATCAAAAATATATATCCAAAGGTTCAGAAAATACATGGCTGTTTACAGAGATCGTTTGTATGGAGTCATCAAAGTTTGATATAGATGTGCCATAACTGTAATTCATGTAACTCCCTCAGGATAGGGTACTTTTTTATGCTCTTGTAAATTATTTTATTTCTTTAAAATAGCATTTCCAGGTGAACTGAAACACTTTGCAGGTTGCTTTTAAGTACTCTGATATTTCTGAGTGGCTATGTTTTTCATTTCAAGCTCACAAAATGGAGGAGAAGCTTCCCTTTTTTCTTAATCCTATAAACTGGTAGATACAAAGATATCACTTGAGATTAAGTTACGTTCCATTGTTGACATGCAGGAATTAAATCTTTCCCAGGAAAGCACCTAACAACCATAGTAAGGATATTCTAAGATGAGCCGTTTTCAGTATTTGCTGCTGCTGCTATTCTACTCCAAATGGCATATTTCCACACTCAGCAGGAGATAACTGTTGGCCGCTGGTTCCACATCTCACTTGGTAGAGGTTATGTCCGACTTCTGGTGCGCCAAGGCACAAACAAGCAGACTCTGAGCAGCTGAGCTGCAGAGGGCCCTGGACCGGACCTGCCTGCTGGCCATTCTTGGAGGGGACAAGAGATGGCCAAACACTTACTGACGTATGGAGATGGAAAGGGAGTAACTTCGAAGAAGAGACAGCCTCGGCTGGACTAAGCTACCCTAGATATTTCATGCAGTTTTAGAGTTCAGTCCTGAAACTCTACAGCTGCCAAAGCTGAATCACTATGGCCAGGGAAACACAAATTGCAGGAAACAGTCACCTGAGGGAAGCGCACGGTCAGGTGCTGGTGCCCTGGGTGGGTGCCTGACTTCTCTCAAAAGACCCTGACCCAGAAATAAAGAGTCGTTTGATCTGAAATCAGCTTAATTGGTATTGTTGCAAGAAGATCTCTTTCCATGCTGGAGCAGCTAAACTAAATATCTTTTCCCAGTCTGTTCAAGACAAGGTGTTTCTACGGCCCTGTCTCAGAGGCCATAACGTTGTGGTTTTCTCCTGGCCCAGTCAACTAGATCACTTCCAGCATGGAGCAGGAAGACGAGGACTTACATAGCAGTCTCTGCTTTTAGTTTGATTAGGACTCAGGGCCTGTACTAAGTTTGTGATGTGCCTTTGTACAGGTGACAAACATGGGTATTTGAGACTGTTCTCTGAAACCTGATGCATTGAGGCTTTGTAGTAGGTCCATGGAGATGGAGGTAAAACATGGCCTTGGGAGGAACCCCCTTAATTATAGGTTAAGAGCTGCCACCTGAATTCAGATCCAGCACCTTGATATATTCCTTGAAATAAGGCCAAATGGGTAATAGTAGCCCCAAAAGCTCATATAAGAGAAGTTAGTGGGGTGACTGTTCCTCTTCCTAAAATAAGAAAGCAGTGATTCAGAAGTGTCATGTGGAGTTCTTACCTGCTCAGTTTCTGCAGTGTTGAGTTTGCAGAAGAGAGAATGGGTAGTTCTCAGGTATCTGGGAAATGCTTTTATGTGTTTCTAACATGTCTGGTAGAGTCTGAAAATGCTTTAATTACCATGGAATGAGAGTGGTAAGGGTTGGGTTTTTTTGTTTTTTAACTTTTACTAGTAATCTGATACTCTTTTTCATTCTTTTTAGTTTCCTATAGTCACACTGAGGTTAGCCGTATAAATAACAGGAATTTACTCACCCTAATGTGTCTTTTACAAGAATGTCAGAGGATGAGGTGCTACTGCTGTAGCGTAGAGAATAAATGTAGTGCCATCGTTAACAGCATTTAGTGCTCCTGCAATCCACAAAGGTACAGGAAAGTAAAATGATTTTTAAACAATGATCAAAGTGGAACACTGAATTGATAAAGCAACAAAGTGACTCCTTTACCCCATAGTTTTGCCACTTAAATGAGAAATGTTTTAAACGCTAGTGTTAATCTAGCTGTTTTCACTAGCTGTAGGCTAATACATTCATTATTGAGCAAAAGCCATCCCTTTTGGAGTGCTATCATCACAAGTGTCCGTGCTAACTAAGAACCACCCTCTGGGACTTGCTCTCAGTAAACAGAAGAGCTACGGGTTTTGAGGCAGCCTTTAATTAAGTGTAAAAATGTTTCAGGAAAGTGGTGCCCAAAGCAACTATGTTCTGGACTTCACCGTTGAGCTAGATCAATCCTCTGATATGTACTGAAAGGACTTCTTGTGAATCCAAGAGGAGCAGTGTAAGGTAAGACACTGGTGAAACAGATTCTGGGAGAGCAGTTCAGATCCACTGATTTGTCTGTGGACTTGGTCTGGTGAAATATTCAGATTTTGTCTTTAGGCTTTCTACAGTAGCATATGTAATACAGAAACTGTAATACCGACTTAGTATGCAATTTTTTGTATGAAATTCAATACTTTTCTGTGGGTGTTCTTCTTTACAGTAATGAGTATCATTTCAGATGGGAACTACACTGTCCAGGTGGATGTAGAATCTGTCAGGCATCTTCTGTATCTCAGCAGTTCTCACAAACTTATAAAAAACCCTTCTGGCTATGGGGGTAGAAAGTTCTGAGTTGAGAAGGTGGGATTTTAGGTGTGGTGTTTGGTTATAGTAAGCCCACCTTTTCATCGGCTAGGAGGAGATGACTGTTCAGTTTGTCACATGCACGTCCTTCTGTTAATTGCAATTCTCTGGGTGCTTCTACAGTTTAGTCTGTGCAAACAGGAATCAGGTAGCACCTGGTGAAGACACCAGCAGACCACACTTGGGAGGCAGTTAAGCATCCAGGGAGGTGTAGTTTCGCATCCAGGCTTGGGCAAAGCTTGATGTCAAACACTAAGATGTCCATTTTTGTGGTGTCTGTGGGCGATACCTGCCCAGCAAGAAGGCCGTCCAGGGGCACAGCCCCTGTAGCCTGAAGGAGAAGAGGGTACTGGCAACCCAGATTGCACTGGATGGATGGTTCCCAAGAACCAAGAAAACTTTTCAGTCTGCTTTTATTCTTTCTTTTACTCTGCTCGCTGTGTGGGTTTGTGCCAGTCTGCTTGATATTCACCTCCTGAACTGAGTAAGGAATCATTGCCATAGGGATTTTATAGCGTTAGAACTTATTACTGATAATTTATTCATATTCATATCTGACCCTTGGAACATGCCCTAGGTAACAAAATCTTTCATTACATTATCTTACATAATTTTTACGCAGAACCCCAGTCCCACTGGGTGGATGTTTCCCAAGAATGGGGACATGTGTTTAATGAAGGAATCATTGCCATAGGGGTTTTACAGAGTTACAGGTTGCTGCTGTTAATGTATTCAGCTTGGAAATCACCTTTATACTGTATATGTAGACAGGCATCAGCTGAAAAACAGAGATTAAATCTCAGTTCATTTTGGACAGTTTAGAAACATTCTTGTTCAGAAATGCAGAGCACTTTTCTCTAAGCGAACCTTTGGAAAAACTGAGACTTTGTGTTTAAAGCACTGTTTGAGCATCAGTTCTTTAAGCTGCAATATACCTCTGAAGCAGAGGTTCATAAACTTTATTTTCATCAATTTATACATGAGAGTACAAAGAAAGCATGAAGTGACTTACTGAGAAAAACACAACAAACACATAGCAAAAAATCCCTCAAATTTAAACTTGGGGCTTCCAGTTCCGGCATGTCCGCCCCTGCTTTTACAGATCTTTTGACTCCAACTGCATGTATGTCTAAAATATCTGGAATCTGAATGGTTCCCAAACTGGAAAAAAGGAGAAACTGATGATCAACTGTTTGTGTTTTCCTGTGGAAAATCTTTTCTTCAATGAGTTGCTCAACACTTGCACCGTTGCTGATTTAACCATCAAACTGAGACGGAATATGCCATGTGCAACTGTCTTAATTGTGAGACCATTCTCTTCAATATATGTTTAGAAAAATTGAATTCAGACTTTGTAGTAAATGAGCTATATTCTGAACGTTGTCTACACTACAGTTCTGCAAAGATGCCTTGGCATAGGGCATGTTTGCATGAATACATACGTACACACAAGTTTAAAATTCTTAATTTTAAGATGAACTCAAACAATGTTTCACAGCTTTTGTTTGTAATTATGTTCTCCAAAACACACTGGGCAGGAGCAGGAAGAAAATAAAAATACAGAAACTGCCAAATGAATGACTGTCAAATTTGGTAACCTATCTCTGACAGTGGTGAATAATAGATGCTCAAGTGAGAACTGAAAGAAAAAGGACAGAAGTTATCCTATCTAAAAATTAAGCAGCACAGGGACTGTTTGTGCCAGATGTTTCTCTGATTAAAACATCAAATACTGTAAGATGCAAAAGAAAAATTTGGTGCAGTCAATGAGACTCTTTCTCTAATATGCATAGAAATAGATACATCATGTACAAACAGTTTCTCTCTCCTTATTTACATGGAATTTTAGCTTCTGAGCCTACAGTTGACAGACACCTAGACTGAATGTGAGGCATGTGGTCTTGCTCAGGTGTCTAGATCGGAGCGGGGACTGCGACACTTAAAAGTCCAGAGGGCCAAGCTATCATGGTCGGAACAAGGCTCTCGCCTTCCCACTCAATATCATCTACAAGACACGAAGGGCTTATGCTGTCTGGGTCCAGGCAGATCTGGAAATGCTGGAAGCTTAAAACCAAGAGGGCCACTGGAGCTCTGTGCCTTCTCTCTCACCAGGTGACCAGCTCTGCCAAGAGTGATAGGAATTTTAACACGGGTGAGCATACTTTTCCTCAAGCTGTTGAGTAAAGGGGATGGGAGAATTTTGTTTTGTAGGTGATGGAGTTGACTTGTTAATACGGTCTTAATAGTTAAAACCTGTTTTGAAAACATTCATTCCCATTCCTATCTCATCTGCTGACCTTCTTTCCACCTTCCATTCTTTCTTGACTGGAGCACTTTTTCCGTTATTTATAGCCATGGCTAACAAGCAATCATATCTGACAGGCAGGGGACAGAGGATCCGCTTACATTCTAGCACAGAGAAAGATTACTTTGAATGAGGAAACCAGTCACCCGACAGAATGGCAGCCCGTAGAGAAGCTGGGTCAGACACTGGTGACCATGAACACACAGAGGAGCCATGAGAAAGTGGTGACTCCAGAGTCTGTAAATGCATGTATGCTTTAGTCTGGTCATGCAGCCTTGCGGGAAGAGCTTGGTTCTGTCCTCAGGACAACTGTCTACTAAGGGGATGATGCCATTCCTTAGGAGAACTTCTTTTTCAAGCTAAGATCCCTTTTAGGTCTGCCTCCTATTTTTTTTTTTTTTTTTTCTCCACACAAGGCCATTTTCAGTCTGACCATAGCAAGTACCAAGTAAGCTGTTTAGCAAATGGATGATAGTAAATGTTCTCCTGGATAACCTTGGTGAGAGATACAAATTGGCAGTACTGTTTACATGGGCAGGATTTCAAGTTAATGATAGTTATTGTTGGAGATTTTCCTCTCTGCCATATTCCAGCCTTACGTTTCGTGCAGTGGTGCGCCTTCTAGTTGCAATACTAGTTCCATTTCTCCCCAGCATGAGAGAAACAACTAGAATCCTGGCTTGCAATCTGTCTCACTAGTGCTTAAGCTGGTGTTCACAGCCCTAAGGGCTTGTAGGCAATTTAATTACATTCATTTCATAATTTCATGAGATGGTATTTTGTAAACATTTTTAATGTATCATCATTAATATGCTAAGGAAAGATATCTGTTTCTGCCAGGAAAGAGGAAATAAATCTTCACTATCTCTTTGGTCCGGTAGTTTACATGTAGAATAGAACACCTTTTCTGAAAAGCTGTTGGAGACATATGCTCCCACTATTATCTCACAGTGATTTATCACTAACTCTAAAATAAACATCATATTCAAGTTACCTGCTTGCTACTGCCCTTGCTATGCCATTTTGGAATATCTTAAAGAACCAGTATATGAATATTGATGTGGGTTGGCTGTTTTGGGGAATTTGTTCACCTGCACTCAGATTTTGTATTGTTGCCACCCTTATTTTTTAAAAGCATATGAAGTAAGAGGGAGAGAAACAAATAAAAACAAAATTGCCAGCTGAAATCCTAGGTAGGGAAGGGAAACTCCCATATAGAAACCAATACTGAAATGTCCTTATTATCAGCATGCTGAGTTGAAAAATTTTCATGGTCTAGGGGAAAGGGAAAACTCACTAAAACAGAAGGTATGCTATACCCTTAAGGCTGAGAAGGTCTTTTCACCTATGTATTTGGGGCTGGGTGAGTCAGTGCAGCCCCCAGTGTGGTGGAACAGGCACAGACCATGGTCTAAGCTGTAATTCTACCATCAGCTGCCCAGCACCTCTCCGTTTGTGAAATGGGACATCTGGTCTCCACTTTGCGGCCACTTCTGCAAGTAACTAGTAGCACAATTTACAGGAGAGTTGAGAAGAAGGTATCTTCTTGTAGCTAGAAAACCAAGGTGAGCCAGGGCATAAGACAAGTGGAAGCCATAGTTTTCCGCCTTAGCGTGTGGGGCCTGCCTCTTGGCTAACAAATCACAGGCTGCATGTGCTTGAGGAACAACTCATTTAAATTATGGATATCTAATATCCATATCTTCTCTATTTGAGAGAAGAGACCAGTGTCCCTCTCAGTATAAGGGATCCGTTTATGCCAGAGCTGTGTAAACCAAGAATAATTGACAGTTCCAAAACAATTTACCTTGAGTTGAGGTTAAGGAAAAGAGTGTAACAAAGAATAGGGCGAGGTTGGGGCAAGTTCTGCAGTTGTGTGGCTACATTTTAAAAGAGAAAGATGACTAGAAGCCCCTTGAGTACTTCCTGAAGGCCAATCTTATTTATTTTGGGTTTAGACATTTGATCTATGTTGCAAATCTTCTAGTTCTCTCACTCTGTACGGAATTAGAGCTCAATTAAGGAGTTTGGTCACAAGATGCATCATTGCCCCAACTTGAAAGATGAGGGGAAGAAGGAAGAAAGGTCACTACTCAGCCCTTCATTACTGTACCATTTTCTCCTTCGTTTTTGGTGATCACCACTGCAGTAAAATTTCTTAATAGCTATGTGAGGGAAGCTAGCCGAGCTGAAGTATCTCTGCTCTTTCACTGAAAACTTCACCCACTCTCAGTAATTTTCCCTTGAAGCTTTTTTGTAAGATGTCTTGGGCAGTGGGTTAATCCTGAACATTTAAGATGCTTGTCTCATTTTTGGAAAGGCTGTTTTAGACTCATAAATATTTCTCACTGCATGAAACTACTAAATCCTGCTCCGTTCTGTGCTTCCTGTTTGTTCTGAGAGTGTGCAGTGGCAAAATGGACAGAAATTTTGGGCCAGTTATTAAAAAAAAAAAAAAAACCACCACACAAAATGAAACCAAACAAAAAAACACACCAAAAAAAACCAACAAACCAACAACAACAAAAAAACCCCATGACCAGGTCTAAAACTCTCATTGACTGCTGTGGAGACTACTGCTTTAGTATTATTAGAATAACACTTCTTCGTTTGAAAGCATTGAGAAGAATTACCTTTTTTATCATGTTTATAAACTGATGTATGCAAATTCAAAACCTGAAGGATTGCTTATAGATATTTGCCAAATACAATATACCTAATGCTGTGCGGTCCTAGAGCAATGTTGCAGTTTACTCTGTGGAAGTAAGCCCTGTGTTACATATTTATTTACTTCAAATATTTTCTATTTTTCAACATCCTCTCTCTAGTTATTTTATCTGGTAGATTTTTAGTATGTAATATAGGCACAGAGTGCAGAATACCACAGTAGGTTTTGCTGGCAAAAATGCATGTAGCCTGCTAGAAGACAGGACCTGAGGTTAAAAATAGTTAGCATGTGGCAGTGCAAGATGGGGATTTGGGACTTTAAGACCCACTCTAATTATTCACTAGACCAGTATGCTTCTGTCATCTTCACCAATTCAGAATAACACTTGGAAAAAACAAGTGACCCTCACTATCATACATAATGTGGCAGCTTAATTGGCAAGAAGAGGGTGAAAAGTGGGCTAGGAAAACCCTTTGAGACTGATGGAGCATATTTCAGTGGCTTCATCAAGGTAATGTTCCCCAGGTGATTGGAGGCAGCAAATATTTCATCAGGAAAAATATAAAGGTGCTTCAACTGCAGAACCCCAAACAAATGATTACAAACATGTATTTTTGAAGAGCCTTTCATATCATACGTATCTAGAGGAAAATTAGAAAAATTGATTAATTTTAATACCCATAAATTGTGGTGCTATTGCACCTAAAGATAACTTGCATTTGCAGTGAGGTTTAATTCAAATAGGTTTTCAGTTGTAATACGTGTTTGCTTTCATCAAAGGAGGGAAGCAGTCAATATGTATTTTTGTGCAGGTTAGCACACAGCATGCTCTTTTGCACACATGCCCAGAACAGAAACAATACTGCAGTACCCTTGATTTCATGGTCAAAGAGCCTATCTAGACCCATCAGGCTCACAAAAGCTCACATTTATTCAATATTCAATTTACAGTCAGATTTTATAATGACCCTTCTAAGTGGAAACAATATAGCTACTTTTAAGAAGAATTTCAGACAAAAAAGATCTCAAATTAAATGAATGCTTTTATTTTTGTTATGGCTTTCTAGATAGCATAGTAAAACTACAAAGAAAGGAACTTCCAGAGTTTCCAGGGGAAGAATCCTGATTCTGTTGTACCCATTTATCTATTAAATAAATAGTCTAAACTTTAGTATCTATTTTAAACAAAATACATTATTAGAAGAGGTATGTGTCCCCACATCATTAAAAGGTTAATTCTTTATATTTTCTCCTTAATATTTTCTGTCAAAGAGACATCATCATGTGATTTTTCTTTTTTAACATTACCAACGTACCATGGTAACTAACATAAGCTACTGTTTCGGCCTAACAAAACGCATGGGAAACTGGAAAACAATTTATTCTGTCATTACCTGTACACATAATGTAAGTTGTTATCACAAAGGGTCCCATGTTCATATGAGCAGACTAGATGTTCTAGAAAGTCTAGATTAACTTGAGTACAACTTTAAATGACTTAGTCATGTTTGAAACCAAAATGTGCTAGCTAGTTTTTAACTGCCAGTTAAAATAATTTCTGGACATCAGCAAATAAAAATATTTGAGGGTTATGGTGTTAGTCGCAGTCTTCCAGACCATGTGTTTGCATCCCAAAATCAGACATCCACACGTATGCTCTTAGCAGAGGGAGTTGAGTAGCTGAATGGGTCTGGCCAGAGTATATGCTGTTTTAAGACAGGTCTACAGAAGACCCAAGTGTGGATGTTGTCTATGCTACTGGAAAAAGAGGAATTTGGTTTCACATCCAGGAAAAAAATTAAATGGGAGTTTTGTCTGATACTGAACTACAGATATTTATGACCACTGTGCTCAGTACTGAGATACAATCAGGGATGTAATATTTATACCTTACTGGTTGTCATAGTTTCTCTAATGCCTACAGCTTTGACCTGAAAGAGCACAGTGTTGCCATAATGGGCCACACACAATCAGAGATGTCTCTTCTCAGAGTTAATTCTTCTGACAATTTTCAAGACTGATACAATTTTCTTTCCTGAATCCAATAAATAAATAAAAAGTGCAAGCATATGTTTCAATTACACAAGTCTGTCAGCCTATACAAACAATGCAACATTTCTTAAACTGACTGCTGTGCTATATGTTAATTAGTCATCACCAGATAATGAAGGGTTCCATTAGCAGGGAGGTACAAGTGAGATGATGATAAAGGAATATATATGCATGGATTCTTAAATCTAACCATCTTATCTGCAGTCTGTTACTGAGCTGGAGTTTAGTTAAACCTCTTGAAGATATACGAAATAGCTTGTAGAGGAGGCACTGGCTCTTAAGTAATTGGCAGCAGCACTAGCTCATTAGAATAGCCTCTCATCTGACATGCCAAATGTGCCCTGTGTTGAGCTGTTCAATAATCAACAACCAATCGTTCCACTTTTCACATCACTCAGCATGACAAATCAGTGATATTAACCACATGGGTTAAGGCCAATGCCACTCATTGTTTACATCTCAGGTTAGCCAATTCTCTTTCAATCAATACAATGTCTCTAAAAATACAATACAAATAGACCGGTGGTGTAGTCTTCATAAAAATCACATGACTTCCCCACATTCTAAAAAGAAAGCTAAATTATAGAAGTGCAATACAAACAGTGATATGAAACTGGCTATATTTAACTTGAAGAATATAGGGACCACATTGCTGAAAGGAACCGGTTGCTGCATTTGCCGATACCCGACTTGTAGGAGATACCAAAACCTAGAGTTTGAGGAACACGTGATAAAAAGCCCATGTGAAGGAAGTCCATTAGCTTTTCCTCACCCTGAGTCAGCTTGTCAGTAGTGCATTCATGCTGACAATGTCCAAGGCCGTCTTCTAAGTAATGGGAGTTAAAGGATGAGAAGCCCTGGGTATTCTTTTCTGGTTGCATTACTTGCCGTTGGTCAGTGCTGAATTTCAGCTGCTGTTGTGCATCTCTTCTTCAGTTTAGCTAGGTTCCTCTCAACTTCACAGACTTCCCTAGTCTTTAGCAAGCTGAATAATTTAGTTATCTGTGCATTTTATCACCTCACTGCTCACCTGTGGTAAAAGATCACTAATAAATAAGGAAATATAGTCTTCAGACAGTACTATTTGCTGCCTCTCTGTGCCACCATTAGCAACAAGAGCAAGCATCTGTTCACGCTTATCCACGGCTTATTGCTGGTCATCCCTCAGTTCTGACATAGAACAGATATGTGCTTTTCACTCTTCCACTTACTAACTTCAGCAAAAGCATCTTATAAAAATGTAGCAATGAATCAGTGAGTCTAATATGTACTTGTGGCCAATTAAATCCCATATTCTCCTTATCTCATCCCTAGTTTTGTAAGCAGTAGTAATGGAAATCCACAAAGTACTGTGACTATCGCAAATTTAAAATGCTGATAATATGCCTGTATATGCTAAACATATCAAATCCTTCTGTCAGTTTGGAAAGAGCTGTAGAGCGATGCGCTCTGAAGGTAGCTGAAAGGACAGGAGTCATAATTCTAAAGAGGGAGGCTGGAGAAAAGTATAAGCAAAAGTAGCCAGTAATATTAGAACTTTCTTGGGCTCTCTGTTCCTAAACAATGCGTAAGATCTGGCAAAGAGGTGTTTCTCTTGTTCTGGACATGATGTTTGTGATCTGCTAGGCTGTGGATCTTGTCCCTGCAGCCAGGGACAGAGCAACCTTTCAGCTTGCCTGCTTCAATCCCTGGCTTTACACTTCTAGCAAAAGTCCTGCAGCTGGTTACCTCCTGCAATGAGCACCTGCCATCATTTTTCCTCCAGCTTTGCTTTCACTGATAACAGAGAAACACATGAGCAAAGGAGGGCTCCTCAAATAGTGCCTACGCACGAGGTCTGTCTGCAAGCTGAGAAGTAACACTGCACTGGTTACCTAGTGGGAGTCTCTCACCGTGGCTGCTTGTTCCTCTGTTTTCTCCCCTCCATTATGTAGAAACATAGTAACTTGATTTCAAAAGTGTTGATAACATCGCGTTTTGTCTGAATTTTGACTTTATTTCCCGTTTCATTTCTGGCACCCAAAGGTTTTGTAACACTGCTCTTGCTTACTCTTTCTTTTACATAGAAGGCGGTAAAAATGTATACGCCATACTTAAATATATATTTCTATAGTATAGACACTAGAAAAATTAAAAGGCAGAACAACGGGCACTCAAAAGGTTCAGTGAATATGCATAGTGGCTGTCATTAAAAGTATATTTATCCGGACTTCCACTGGTCTATCTGGACATAGCTAGGCTCCCTTCTGCAGTACACACTGCGCCACTGTGGAAAAATACAGCGCGGGGGGAAGTTATTTGCTTATGATGGGAATCGCATAATAAATACATCCTGAGATGGTCAGGATAGCTATCACTGTGCCTTGGCAAGCTTGGGCATTTAAATGTCTGGCCATTTTTCTTTTTTTAACGGCTCATTTTATATACAGTACATCATTGTACCACTGACCTTTTCTCTTCTGACTCGCGCTGATGACATCATGAAAATGACAAGATTACCAGGAGCAATGGAAATGGGTGCTTATCATTGTACAAATTAGCAAAGAGCTGGCGTGATAGGCTACTACAGCTGCTCTGGTGCAGACAAGAAGACCACATCCCAGCCATCTAAAATCAGCAATCAGAATTCATTCAGGGACAAAAGTTCCTGTTTGCCCAGGAGCTCCTCTCAGTGTAGGGGCATCCAGACGAATATGTCCGATTACCTTCTATTAAAACACAGAGTTAAAGCTATTGAAAAGCCAGTGTTTACCAACGTCAACAGATGAATAGCACACTTGCTAGAAATAGCTCCTGTTTTTTTTAAGTGCGGAGCTTAGTCATATTTTCTGGGCTGAATTTCAGTAATTACTTCCACGTAACAACCTCTCCACTCATTTTAATTCCCTTCTTCAGTTTTACACTTACAGTAAGCATTGACATGCTTTAACTGTGTTTCATGGTGGTTTTACAGTTCTCATAAGAATGTAGGGTTCTTGTACTATCATTTGAAATGCATTGATATTCCTGAGACATTAGTCTTGACTCAGTATAGTAATATTATCAGGCCTATAGCAAAGCTTATTTAGTAGATTCACACTTATGCTTAAAGTTAAGCACGGTCTTAGTACCATAATGAACTGGGGTCTTGGAAACATAACTGTGCATGCTGATTTACTAAGACAGTGCTGCAAAGTGAGTAAAATAGTTAAACAGATGTCCGCTGGGTAAGAGATATGGAAGATCACATACAGATGAATACTTGTGTAGTCACGCACTCTGGCTATGATGGGAAAGAAAAGGATATTTTGAGTTAGGTGATCTGCCAGCCCAGCAGACCTCCTCTGGCTTCTATATCTATCACCATCACCCCCAGAAAACCCAAACAATAAACAAGGAAAAAAAACCTGGATGCTGTTTTCTGTTTACACATTTGTTTTCTGTGCATTATCAGAAGTTACAAACAACTATGAAATAGATGGGGTGAGGATTAGACTGCAGTGGGTCACTCTAGGGTCACTCAGTTGCAGCAGGTATTGCCAAAGGGTTGTGATGGCTGTAGGTTAAAAAGGATATTTGAGTTTTCTTAATAACATTGTAATGTGTTTTGTGGTGGTCGTCTTATACTTGCTGAGAAGGTTGGCTTTTTATCATTCACAAACAGGTAAATGTTTCCGTAAAAAAAAAAAGAAAAAAAGCTGTTCCTTTATGCTCAAGAATATAATAGGTTTGCTTGCCTTGAGACCCAAATTGAGGGATGAAGTGAGGGCACAATCAAATACACAGAAAAAAAATTGCCCTGGGAAGGTCACAGTGTAGTAATAAGGCATATCCTTCAATAATCATTGTGACTTTAAGGGGAATAACGATTTAGGACCATCCTCATTTGCTTTGTCAGAATTTCCCCTAGCACTCTTTTGCCCTGTGCTCCCACCACTCTTGTGCATCATGCATGTGGTGTTAGACTGAAGGAGCTGTACTGGATAGCCCAGTCCTCTGTCTTTATCACCAGAAAAATATGGCAAAATAGCAACTGTTTCCCTAACTGCAGGCATTCTGGTACTTTATCTGTATGTGCCTAGCTGGAGGCTATACTAGATCTCTTGACTCTCGTGGCTTTGTAATTCCAGTAGCAGGTAGCTCTGGCAGCATGTCATATCCGTAATGGTATCCGTGACTCTCTCTCAGTGAAGCGGATGTGTCCATTTCTATCCATGATTCTTTTTTCCTAATTAAATTCCTGGAGCACAATAACGCCAAACATGACTCAAACTACTGACTAGGTGATGGGCTTCATACCACTGTGCCATGTCATGGTTTTCCTAGTGCTTCTAAATCTCCCTGTGGATAGCAAATGGAATCTATAGGCTCCCTGCCTGGGTTAGTGCCTCCCTGGAAAGTGGCTCCATGCAGCTGCTTAAATTAATTGGCATATATAGGGAGGGACAGGCCAAAGGATTTTTGGAGAGACACCCCCTTTAATGGAGGCAGGCTTATCTTTCTCTGCAGTCAGCGAAAAAGGAAAGGTCTCCTCCATATTCAGTTCCTGTTTCTCAAACTATTAAGTGACTACTCCAGGAGTCTCAATTCCCCATGTGTCTTCAGTTGGTTTTTTTAGCAGGCAGCTAAATATTAGCTAGCTATGACTACGCAAACAACAATGAATATCAACAGTATTATTGCAAACAAGACTAGTAAGGCCACACAGGGAATTACCAAGAATCATGGGAGTACTGTAGTTAAATGCAAGGTAATCCCCCCAACACATGACAGTAAATTTCAAAACTGTGTCCAAATCTCTGGTCTACTCCCAGCTTTCTGAACTCAGTCAAATTTGCTGTTGGTTAAAGCGCTTAGAATAGCACTTCAGCCTTTCATTCTATATCTGACAGGAGATGCTTCAGTTTGTGCTCTTCATCTATCTTTGGAAAAGCGTGGGCAAGAGTCCCTCCCCAGCACACCTGGGACAGGCAGCCTGGCCAGGTTCGCTTCCCAGGCTAGCACTAGGCTGTTGGAGATCCCTCACTGTATTTATGTCTTGTAAAGATCCTGTTGCATTGTCAGCACTTAACACTAGACAATAATTCTGGAGCCAGACGCTCCCATCACAGGCCACAAGTCACTTCTATTGATTTCAAATACAATGCTACTTTTATCTCCACTCCATTCAGGGAAGAGTGTGGTTGGGTCACCCTCACTATGTATATCACTGGAGTAATACAAGAAAAGTAACATCTTGGAGGAAACTGTTGTACAAAGGCAATGAGGTTTCATACTAATTCCTAGAATGATGCACATAAAAAGAAGAATATATTTTTTTCTTTGAAAGTGAGATGATAATCCAAATGAAATGATAGGGGTATTGTTGCTGCCTTAAATATGGGTGGGAGATAATAAATTTTCCTCTTCAATTTGTAAGGCTTTTGAGCAGCTGGTTAATAGTTACTAGCCTTCATTAACAGCAAATAACCAATAGTTAAATCTTAACCCCAAATTAACTGTACAGAAAATAAATAATTTCAGTGAAGAAGATTGTCTCTAAGAAGTCTAGTTGGAACAGGTTCCTTCACCACAACCAGAAGAAAGAGGAAAATGTATATGGAATTAGAAACAGATACCGCACCACCACGTGAGTCAGTGAGGCTATCGAGGAGAGCAGATTTTAGGACTTTGCACCTGGCTTGCTTCTGAAGAAATCTGAAGGACTAAATGGGGAGGGGGGAAGGCGTACAACAGACTTTATAGATACATATTTAAAAAAAAAAAAGTTGTTATTAATGCAGCAGTAGAACCTGAAGTCACAGACAGACACTAGGCATGGCTGCTCATAGCAGGGCCCAGATGTCAAACTCAAAAATATACATAATGCTTCCCGTAGCAGCATCTGGCATTTTGGCAGAGTCTACACACTTGGGCATTGGTGACTCTGGATTTGCTTTGTAGTCTTTCAAACAGTTGGATTACAGTGGCCCTGGGCAAAGCCGCAGAACCTTTTCCTCCATATTTTTCCTAAATAAACTTCCCACCACCAGATAAGCAAAAATTGAACTACCCAGTCCTTTAATACCAAAATATTTTAATGTTTGAAAAAAGCTGGACCTTAAATGCTCGCTCTTGTGTTTCTTTTATTTTTTTGTGTCGCAGATCAACCATTGATCATGACTACATAGAAAGATGTGGGAAATGCCCTGCCTGCAAATGAGAAAAGGGCTCAAAGTGCATATGTATTTTTGCCTGTCCTTAATGGATTTAAGCTAATAGTATGTCAAAGTAAAATACATTATACTGATACATAATGAAGCTACCTCTTAAAGCAAGTTACGGTAACGGAGGGAATCACTATATTTTCATTCTATACCTTTCACCAAAGGCTTTTGCAATGATATTAAATATTAACTCTGTATAGGTTTAATCCCAAGCCGCAGCAGCAGCCTTAAGGTTAATAGTCCTTTTAATTAAAGGATAAGTCAGTTATCGAACACAGAAGCTAATCACAAAAGGATTACCACTGAAAATGAACATAGTCTGTGCAATTAGTCTGATAATTAAGACTTAAGTACTGGACAGAGATCAAAGTGCTTGTAATCTGCAATAAAGTTCCTAGAGTGGTAAGGATTTTCAAAATGTTAGCTTGTGCTTTATTGCACCTTCCATTTATTGTGTACCCATGATAGTAGCAAACACATTTTCCCAATGGATATCAGTATGTATAACTGCAACAGCTGTTACTACATAAGCCTGGTGTTTCTCACAATATGATTACTCTGTCAACGGCTACCATAAAAGGTGGCATCTGTATTCATCAAAAAGAGTTATCAATAAATGTAAAGCCATACAACAATTAGAGATCTCCGAGGAAGAACAAATCCAACCAAAAAAAGTCAGCTACACTATTTAATGACTAAGATTGTTAATCAATAAAATGCCTTCACAACTTTTAATTAAATTTTTATTTGAACTGGATGTTTAGAGAATCTGATTCTTTGTTTTCGTTTCATTTCACAGTTGCACTACTAAAGTACTGGTGGCATCTGTGAACAACCATCCTCGGGGGGGACACTTCATGTCTGTAATTGCATTTTGTCACCTACAGAGGGTGTTAAGAATCTTGTTAAAAATAAAGGAAATAGTTAGGAGACATCTCACTGTAGCCATTATTATAGTGCAAATTACCAGGTAGAGCAATCCAGAAGCTGTCAGGAAAGGTTAGTAAGAAAGAGTGTCAGGAAATCAACCATTCAGCAATTCATCACGGCCTA
>Ga0181612_113164_pt1 | contig 22678 bp, 22 predicted proteins | sample HoacroProtozoa21_FD_119630 | JGI IMG/M metagenome (GOLD analysis project Ga0181612, IMG submission 119630) | Hoatzin crop microbial communities from Cojedes, Venezuel. Combined Assembly of Gp0051906, Gp0051904, Gp0051908
CTTAAAGGGGGCTTAGAAGAAAGATGGAGAGGGACTTTTTACAGGGGCATGGAGTGACAGGACAAGGGGTAATGGCTTCAAGCCGAACGAGGGGAGATTCAGACTGGATATAAGGCAGAAATTCTTCCCCCTGAGGGTGGTGAAACCCTGACACAGGTTGCCCAGAGAGGTGGTTGATGCCCCATCCCTGGAAACATTCAGGGTCAGGTTGGACGGGGCTCTCGGCAACCTGATCCAGCTGAAGATGTGCCTGCTCCCTGCAGGGGGGTTGGGCTGGATGGCCTCTAAAGGCCCTTTCCAGCTGAAACCAGTCCATGAGGCTATGACACAAAGTCTCACAAAGCCACTATAGCCTCTCCCAGGTGTTCCAGATCACTGAATGAGCCATATTTACCAAACCTTCAACAAAAAGGCAGCAGCCTATAGGAAAGCATGACACAGATCAATGAGCACGACTTCTAGGCCAGCTCCCAGTGACAAATGCTATTTCTGTTCAGCTATCAGTACAGTAAACACTTATAATTCGCCTCCAGACTTTTTGGCAGCTGATCAACCACTCTGGAGTGTGTGGATGCACGCAGGGGAAAAAAAACCCGCAGTATGAATACAGCAAACCAGCTTCCCCACTCACTGTCCTTGAAGCAGCTGAAGGGCTTGCCTCTGCCAAAATTATCTTCCTGATAAAAGCAGAGGGTGAAATTAAAGCAGAGCAACCGATTCGTGCAGAGGACAGACGCCCTTGTTCTTATTATCGTGGAAGCTGACGCAGGAGTAAGAGCATCTGAAGAGAGGGAGCAAGGCATGGCTGTTCCTCAGTCAACCTCCTGAAAGATGGACGCCCCAAGTCACCAAGAACAAAAAGCTATTTGCCCTCTGGATTCCTGACTGACAGCTAGACTGCCAAACTTTAGATTTACCTCTACTGCTGAGTCGATGTGGAAGTTTCTTCCTAGCAGGCTTGACAGATGTACTCATCACCGTCAGGTTACCACACGTCTGTGTGCAGCTGGGATTTAGTGCCCCATCCTCTCCAAACCCCATCTCATCAGCTGTCTGCCCAACGTTTAGCAGTGCGAGTCTCAGCTTGGAAAAGCTTCACAAAAAGACAAGCTTGCAGCTTGGCTCAGCAAGAAGGCTCAACACCTAACGCTTGAACCGCGACGCTCAGAGCTCCCCAGCACCACCACAGCTGCCAGACAGCTCTACTGCAGAGAACTTTTCAACAGAGGAAGATGATGATGCACAAAATGAACAAAGCAGCCCGTTTGCAGAGACCAGAGATGAGATCTAAGAGCAACCCAGGGCTGAAATTTTAAAAAAGCCAGAAGATCAAGCTTGATATAATTAAAACCAGGATGTTAAAGATGCTCTAGATATCCACAAGACCAAAACACACTACTTAATCTATCAACACATAGAAAGCCTCAAAATGTGAGTGTTAATAAATTCTTCTACTGAAGAATGCAATTCACACATTTTTCTATCACCCAGAAAAGTCTGGGCACATCAAAAGGAGAGAAGGAAAAGAACCAACCCATTTACAGAGTAGTTTCCACAGAGGATCCCAGTTATCCCAGCACCCAACTCATTTTTGCACAGTGGGCCTGAACCAGCTCCACCAGCACCTGCTTCAGCACAATGCAAGCAAAAAACAATGAATATTTGAAGTGCAGAGCTTGTTTGCCCAACATCTGAGCTGTACTTTCCTTCTATTCCTCCCTCTTTCTGAAAGCACGAGATGACAAACCGAATTCTTCGCTACCCAAGTCCCACATTAGCAATAACGTTTGTGCTGCTCGAGCCACCACAGCACCAGCGCTTCCCTAGCTAGCTACAAACACACCAGCTGAGCCTCCGCAAAGCTCGACCACAGCCCAGCCTGCACACCACAGCAAGGTCTGTATAAATCCATTAGTGCAGCACTAGGGAGCACGGAGGAGATCGGGAGATGCCTGGAGTCCAATTCACCCTTCGGAAAGGGTTACACTAATATAAAGGGAAAGCATTCAGGAGCATGGGCCCTACTCCTCAGACCTCTGAATATTAAGAAAAATGTCTTGAGATGCCTTTTTTTTCCCTAAAGACTATAAACCAACACAGCATATTAAACGTTGAGCATCTAAGATTCAAACCCAAAAGTCAGCTTGACTGTCCTAAACCACCCCAAACTCAGGCCGCTGACGAAAGGCTTCATTTTCACCCAGATCTTTTGCAGCTTGTTGCATTGCCACGAAACCACTAAGCCCAGCTTTAAGGGAAAAAACATGGCAGACACTAGGCTGTAGAAGGTCTCTCCTCCAAAAGCAACTCAAGGCCAGCTTGCAGCTCCTGCGAAATCCCAGCCCCAACAGCACCACGCTTCTTTCAGCTCTGGAACTGGCACACTTCCATCGCACCTTTCTGCGCAACCCAGTACGATAGAAACCAAAACCCCTTTGTGATCTGTACATACCTGCTCATACAACAGTTTGTTCTTGTACCACACCTCGCAGGGAGCTTCAGTTTACTCATAAAACCTCTGTCCGTACAGGACTGCAGACACAATTAGAAATGAGAGGATTACTGACCCGGGGTGAAGAAACCGCAGCAGCCCGAAAGCATGGACAGCTTGGCTGAAGCGGAGATCCAATACTGCAAAGCAGGGCAAGCAGACTCATCACAGCAACTTCACCATAGGAATCAACGCACCTGCCAGGCCAGCTTGCACTCGACTGGACACATGAAGTTACATTCCTCCCCCCCCCCAGATTTTAGCAATTATTTTCCAGCCTTTCTGAATCTGTACCGAGACCAAGGCAGAATCTCACAGCTCTGCCACGAAGACTGATCAGAGACAACCACCCCATTCCTTGGGTCTCAGCACTGCACACAGTGCTGATTCCCCAAAAGGGCTTCACTGGTTCCGAGGAAGCCCACAGCTTCTGACACAGCGAGAGCCGCTTTCACAACCCACCAGCATCTCCCAAGAAAAACCGCGTCTAATCAACAAAATCCGTTTTAACCTGACAAATGCTGCTGCAGACGTGAACTCAGTCCTTTGCTTACAGTCGTCTGCCACAAAGCATAAGAATGAGCTTGTTTGGATGCATCAGCAACAAACCCCTCCATCCTCGACCTGCCATTAAGGTGTGCAGCTGAGGACTGCGGGTTGCACACACCATCTGGGCTATGTATAATCTGCGTCTGCATTGCACCATATCACGGACCCAAAAGGCACCTAATAACAGGGTTACTCATTTACCTCTGGCTTCTGGAGTAAAACACAAACCTCCTCTGCCTTAGTTTTGTGGTTTCCATTTTCGTCAAACTTTCAGTGAAAACAAAGTAGCCGAGTACGCACAGCAATGCTGCGGTAATGCCCCCGTAATTATGACTCGATAGACGATTTCATTTGCAACCACCATTTCCTCAGCGAAATGAGGCCACTCTGTCTCAGCCGCTGCAAAGCCAGGCTGCGAAGCGTTTCTCTGCCTCTTTTCAAGAGGCAACAAGAATGAGCTCAGCCACTTTCCAAGCACTGAAGCGAATCGGTCGGCAAGCTCACCTGAGCGCTGATAAAGCCCGCAGCAGTGGAGGCAGCAGCTGAATTTTCGGTGCTGCCATGCGGCTCTTGCGCAAGGCGCCTCGGACGTCGGTTCCCCGCCGCGTGCCCGACTGCTTCGCCGGGTAACCGGACCGCAGGGTAGGTGCAATCTGATTAAGCCCCCGTCCCCCGCTTTCACCGGCGCGCACTGGCGTATGTAAAACAGGCCCCTCAACAAATTCCATACCGCAAGGCAACGCGGTGCTCCCGCCCGAAAAACCGCGAGGTGCGGGAAACCTGTGCTGCGTCGGTGTCTATCGACTTACAGAGCAGAGTCAACACTCCCTCACTGGGCGAAGCTCAGTTATTTAAAATTAAATCTTTCTGAGCGGATGCTCTGGAATCACGTCGCTGCATCTACAGGAGCCTTCCATTTCATCTTTGGATTCAGATTTTGCCGAACAGTTGTCAGCAGTTCCGGTAGAGTTTGTAATTCAGTTGTAGCCTTATTTTTATCCTTCACAGTCTCACTACAATAATTTCCAATTATTTCTGATTAAGATATCGAATTTCCTTAAAGAAACCCTTCCCAGGCAATTTATTCTTCTTGTGTTCCACAGCTCCAGCTTTTAATGAAAACGTGCCCCAGCCATAACTAGGAAAACAGAGACATTAATTCCCACCTCTGATCTGGCAAACTCTTTATAACCCAAGTGCAGGCAGCGAGGCATCCCACCGTGAAAACAAGCCCATAAAGTTTCTGAATGAAAACATTTCCTTTAGGAAAAAAAAAAAATTCATTTGTAGTTCTCATTGCTGCGCACAAAGCTTATGAAGCAGCAACACGGTGTGCACGCGGATCCCGCTTATCCCTGCAGTCCGACCCAGCTCGCCCCGAGCCGATTCGCACCCCAAGCGAAAGCTGGGCCTTTCCCAACGATCAGTGCCATCGCCAGCTCACACAGGGCCATCCTGCTTTCAGGCCTGGTGGGGTTTTTGAAGTGATATACTCCCCAAAACCTCAGGAAGGATAGTCTTTATAAAGGCAGTGGTGATCTCCTAAAACATTAAATATTATTTAGCAGGACCTAAATCCATCCTGAGCCATATAAACTAGAGATAAACAAAAAGCACTTTGCTACGCTTTTAAGAGTTAAACTCTCAGTTTAGAGATGACAGTTTCCAGCCAACACATCTCGCTGCATTAAGAGTTCAGCAAACCATCACGGCTTCTTTCCAGCCACCAAAGGACCTTCCACCGTAACAACAGCCAGAAAACCACCCAACTGAACACGCACATCTCGCATCACACCCTGCAGGCGGGCGAGCTGGTCCGGCCCAAGAAAGTCAACAGAACCCAAGGCGTCCCTTCCCTTCCCACCACCCCTGCGAAATTAAACGAGAGGAATCAGTTCCACCGGCAGCCCGGCAGATCGGTGAACAGACAGGATGTGGAAGGACAAAGCACCAAGCATCTCAAACACACTTCCAAGGTGCAGAAGCTGCCAGCTGAGGAGATGCCTTCAGACAGCGTGTATTAACTGTAAGCTCCGCGGTGCTGGCTCTCCGGTCTGCGTCCCCGGCACGGTGACCTCCCGGTTCCCAGGTGGAGGATCCCCGACATGAGATGGCCTCTGCCGGGAGCGCTCGGGGCACGTCCAGCAGCTCTCAGCCCTGCCGCCGCGGGAAGCTGCACAGCCGGGCGGTTTCTCAGAGCGCTTAACTCTGCACTGCCTTGAATAAATCCACCTAAGAGCCAAGTGAGAATTGTATCCACCTCGCAAGGGGATTAGAAGCCAAATATCAGAAAGAGTCTGTTAGGAGCTTCAGAAGAGAACTAAAATTCAATAAGGGAAAAATAAAAACCCCTTTAAAACGAGCAGCCTGAACTGTAGGCTATGACTTTCTGGTGACGTCTCTTGCTCGCCAGATTCAGCCTTTCTGTTCCATTCAACCGCTGTGTCCTTGGACATCAGAGCAGGTTCGTTAGCACACGCCGTGACCCCCCCACATCCCCCAGCACCGCTATCACCACGCCAGAAACCGCCGGTTTGCTCAACAAACAAGACCTTTTGAGAGGTGCCAGCACCAGGAACGGTTACAAACGCACCCCCATTCCCTCCACCTACACGAGTGTTCCCAGCAAATTTTAAATGAGAAGGTTTCTGGGAATGGACTTGATTATATCAGAGCAAGAAAACAGATGAAAAAGAGTGAAACTGAAGAAGCATGCGATCACTTAAAAAATATAATATGGAAAAGGCATATTAAGAAAAACCGTTAACGTTATTTAGCAGGACCTAAATCCATCCTGAGCCATATAAACTAGAGACAAACAAAAAGCTACGTTTTTAAGACTTCAAAGGTAGCTCCGAGTAAGCCCCAGGAGTTAGATGCCTGCACGCGTACCAGGCAGCCACGAGCACAAGCTGACAGCATTTCTGGAAATGTAAAAATATGCTGAAATCACGTTAGGATCGTATCCTTACCTACAGCTGGAAAATTTACTCATTTTAAATGAAAGCTGACATCAGTCATGTGAAACTCACCTTGGTTCAGTCCTTATAGAAGGTAGCAGGTAGTGAAATGTTTCATTCTAAGAAGACAGACTTTTCAGCATGGCCCATGCTTCCAAGGAGATGTCATTAGCACCACACGTACCCACTCATGTTCGGCGCTGAACCCTGCTAGATGTGTCCACAGAAAGCCACCCAGCCGAACGCCCTCCCCATCCCCACGCCAGCGCGACATGTCCTTCTAAGGGGCCAAAGCCACCGGTGGCTCTGCCGCTGCTGACAGCCATCTCCAGCTCGTACGCCGTGACTCCGCGCGCGGGCTCCCATCCAGACTCGCTGCATACCTCTGCCACGCGAGGCAAGGAGCTCGGTCCCTGCATGCGGGGATTGCATGGCTGCACGTAAACGCCCCGCACACCATCACTTCGCACTTCCCAACGCCAGGCCAAGGTGTTCCAAAAGGACACCTCGTAGTAGGATGGCCAAAGGAAGCGATTGTGCAGATCACACTGACCTACGGTGACAGGTTTATTAAAGGGAAACTCGGCTCTGCAATAAAAAGCAGGCTGAGGAAAGGCTATTTTGACATTTAAAGGAGCTGAAGTTTGACCCAGTCTGGCCCAGCTTCACTCTGTAAATGAACGACGCTTAGAGCAATCTTCAGAATCCACAGGTATCTTTTCCCGTCTAACACGAGGAAGAACTTCTTCCCTCTGAGGGTGACGGAGCCCTGGCCCAGGCTGCCCAGAGGGGCTGTGGAGTCTCCTTCTCTAGCGTCCCAGGCTGGTGTGCACCAGGGAGAAGGTGCTCACAAATAACATTTTGCAGCTTAAACCCATCTTGAGCACCAGGCTCGGCCCGCTCCCAGCCAACTAAGCATCCTCAGCGCGTTGCTCCATATGGCAACCATTACTGCTTGCGGCAACCGGAATCGTTTGCACCATACACACACACACACACACACACACACACACACACGGTCTCTCCCCTGCCAGCCTCCTGCCCTTCCCTGTGCGTAATCAAGCCCACATGCTAACGAGCAGGCCTGCGGAGCCAACCTGCCTCCCCCCGCAGAGAGCGTTTGCTGGGGCAGGGTTTGCGACGCAACTCGCCCTCGCAGCCCGGCATGAGCGCTCCCGGCGAAGGGACGGCTCAGCCTCTCCCCGCTCCATTATCTGCTCTGGTTCTTGGGGGCAAACATCCAAAAGCTGCTTCCCCCGACCCTGGGAGCAGCCTTCGTGAGCTCCTGCTTGCTGGGGACAGGCTTGGGCTCGGCGGCCGGGCAGCCAGGCAGCGCGTGCAGTCGTTTTACAAGCCAAGCCAGGAATGCTGTTTGCAATTAAAACAGCCCAGCCCTTTCCAATGCGAGGTCTCACTTCTTGCCGCTGGACCTCTGCAAACTTCAAAGCCCTTGAGTGGAGTTTCTTGGCACCAGGCGAGTTTTCCCCCTCCTCTCCAAGAGCTTTGCTGGAGAGGACTCGGCTGCTTGGGCCGATGGCACGGAGTGGAGGCGAGGCAGCTGGATGCACGGAGAGAAATTCAGGAGGTGAAATAACAGCAGTTACTGTGCTTCGCTGGGATGTTTTACCTAGAAAACACCAAGCTTTGTACAACCCAACCCAAGCCAGTCCTTGCGTGCCTGTATGCATCTGTAACTCGGGTGGGTCACTGCAGCCTGGCACCCCAGCACAAGTCCCCAGACGGTCACAGCCCAAGGGCCACCAGCGCAACGGCAACGACAGCCGTGAACAATGCTGGCGACAGTCCCTCTGGAGAGGACTGCGCGCTGCTGACTTCAGAAGTGAAGATGTTTTATGGCCACATAAGCACTGAGCATGGGAGGAGACACCAGCAAAGGGACCTGGGACGGAGCGAGTGGGAACAACCAGAGGTTTTTTTTTGGAAGCAAAAGGGATAACTTTCTTTCAGGGAACCTGACACTGTTTCCCCCAGCAAGTTTTCAATTACAGACTGGCTAACGGAAAATCCTGTAATAATTATGTCTGTGTTGTAATGTTATGGAAAATGCCATAACGAGATTAGGGCTGTGCCGGGCTCCTCCGGCGAGCAGTGTGGCAATGTGCACAGGCCGCTGCCCTCCGGCCTCGTCTGCTCCCTGCAAAGATTTCGGGGCTCAGAACCCTTCCTGGTGTCTTGTCGTGGGTAAACACAGTGGGCTTCTCCCACTGTAAGCATGGGCAGGAGGGGGGAGTCAATGAAGGTCTCCAGGCGTGGTGGCTCATGGAGGAAGCTCTCCAGACCTCTGATCCTCTTCAGCTTCATAATCTCCACCAGTGATATTTTTCCTGGAGATATTTATGGCTCTTTCCGTGTTGCTTTCCATGTCCCACTGAATATTGCATGTGCTATCGTTCCCCAAGGACCGATAGTCTGCAGAAAGCTGATTCTTTGTGGGCTTTTCTAGAGCTGCTAAATGGCACCTCTTCTCTTCCCTGGCATGATTATATCTGCACATTTACCACTGATTATATTTGCAGGCACATTTGAGTGTGATTATTAGCTGAAACCTGTCAAGGAGTCAAGCTCAGTTGTTAGAGCATCTCTGGGGGCTGCAGTTAGAAACAAAAGCAGCATCTTTCCTTTCCATGGGGGCACACGTTGGAGGCTCAGCGGGGTTGGGCGGTGGCAGAGCCACCCACAAGGCGCCCGAGCCCCCACCAACCACTGATTCCCATCCCCCCTGCCCAGGGGTATTTAGCTGGAGATCCCGACCCAGACATGGATAGGAAGCAGCAAGGACTAGGAGCTAAAAACAGGGTAAAAAAAGACAAGAAACTGGGAGGAGAGGAGATGTGCAGGTCCAAAGGGAAGGTGAGGAATCTGTGCCTGAGGCAGGGACCTTGCAAAGCTCCATTCCTTACAAAGATGCTTACAGAGATTATTATCATTAATTTGTGTAGATCCACACTTGCACTAGAAGAACTTAGGAACTAACTAAACAGCAACCGAAGAACAGCCTGGCCTCGGCTCTTGCCCAGAGAGAAGCAATTCCTGGGAAGAAACGATCCTGAACCTAGAGGGAACCCCAGCTGCCAGAGTGCTGCTTTCCTCTGTAGGTCACTTTATCTTCCTAGAAATGATATGAAATTTGGGATGATTTTCTGGACAAGTAGTAAACAAATAGGCTCACAAACCCCGGAGCTCTCCCGAGGGAACAGTGGAAGCTCCTTTGGCATCTCAGGGCTACAAAATGGGTTCCTCCTCAGCGACCCAGAGGAAAGGGATCATCTGATGAGAAAAGATTTTTGACACCACGTTAAGTAGAAGACTTGGATCTGGACTCCAAGTGACTGTGTCTAGATGAAAACCAGGGGGAAAAAAGGAACCATTTGGGAGAGTAATTCGCTAACCCTGCTAACGGGCGCTGGAGCAATTACACATGTGGCTCTAATAGGCAGGAAAATAATTAACACTCTGCCAAGGGCTCAAGTGGTGATTTTATGAGTCCTGCTAAAGCCGAGCTCCCACAGGGGTATCAGGGTGGGGTTTTTTTTTTTCATTCTTTTGGGACTATTTAATGATTTTGCGTGCAGCTATTGAATTTTTCCATCTATGGATTTACACTGAGCTGCCTGAGCAGCAGAATATTCATCAACTCTCCTGCCCTGCGAGGACAGAGCTCCCATGCAGCTCACACCTCCTCGCCGCCCGAGCCACGCTCCCACATCACCAACCCCTTCAGCTGCTGCAATTTCCCAGCCGATGGTTTCCCAAAGTTAACCGGCACTTGCTGAACGCTGCCAGGAGCTTTTCTAGGTTAATCACACTCCGAGCCTGCGCAGGCAGGCACACGGAAAGAGGAGAGAGGAGAAAAATCCTGCCCTGTTATTATAATACCACATGCAATAAATACTGCTGAAAGCATCCTGTCTATCTTGCCTGCAGGGGTTCACCACGGCTGGCCTCAGTCATCTGAAAATCAGCCGTTTTCTCAGCTCTCCCAAGAGTTAAGGGGAAAAGTCAGCGCTTCCACGCATTCTATCTCCAAACAACTGTGCAAGGGAAGGGGAATTAATTCATTTCTGCAGACGCTGGTTTCTTCTCCCTTGACCAGCGCAGGAGCTGAGATGCCTCAGATGAGACATTCAGCTGATGCCAGTTGAAACGAATCATACTTATGACATTGCCCAGCAAATCTCTGGACCACACCAGACCACACAAATCCTGTCTTATTTCCCTCTCTCCATCGCATGCCCAGGGAGAAGGGATGAAAGCAGACAGCACTCGCGTGCAGAGAAACGGGCTGAGGCAGGAGCTCTTGTCCTCACTTGCCCTCGAGCCGAGCAGCTGATGCTCTGTGTTGTAGCTACCAGCGGAAGGGTCTACATCTATCTGGATGATGCTCTCCCTTGAAACCAGGCAAGGGCAATAGATGATGGTCCCTCACAGTCCAAAGCTGTTTGGCTTCTGCCCGAGAGCAGAAGAGTGTGAAGAGGGTAACGGAAGGTAAAACCATCTGTTATTTGCAGAGTAGCTCTGCCATAGCAGGTCTTACCCTGTGGGATCAACAGAAGCCTTTGTTTTCTTTATCCCTTCTAGTAATTAATCAATTTTACTGCTAAACAAAACTGTCTCTTTGAAGGGGAGGTCTCCTATTTTAAATCTTGTTTCAGAGGAAGTAGTAGATGATCTTAGCCAGACATGTCTTCCTACAGGGATGCAGTTGCTACTGCTCTGGCTGCAGACTCTGGAGGATCAAACGGTGCCCTGAGAATTCACTTTACTACATCATATTCCTCTGTGAAGACGCCGTTACCCAATTTCCACCATCCAGAAGGACAAATACATATTTCCAGCTCTTGCCATTGATGAAGCTCATGCAGAAGCATCCCATCCGCCCCACCTGGGTGCTAGACAGCTGCTAGTGAGGAGGTGGGCAGTAGCGTCTACCAGAAGCTCCGTCACCTCACCCTAAAGGCTGTGACACCCCGATGGCTTGGGTGTTCGTTAAGCACAACACCTGGAATGAGAGCCAAAGTTCATGGCTGACTTCTTCCACCATGCCAAGAGTCTCCAGCTGGGGTGGATACTGGTTTTTGGGAGATACTGGCATATAACACACCTCTTGGTTATTGCTACAAGCTCTCCAGAAGCTCCAGATCCCAGTTTCTAAAGGTTTTTCATTTGTAGCAGATGTAGAGTTACTTCCAGCACCCAGCTGGAAATATGGCGGCAACACTCAACAGTGCTATCCGCTGCATTGCTCATTTAGTGTAATTTGATTGTAAATAGATGTAAAATAGACGTAAACAAGCACCAGCTTTAGGGCAAGAGAACAGCTTCAGCGGCGCTGTCGTGGGGATAACTCTGTGTAATATTAAAAAAATATAGACTCTGCTTCCTGCCCTTACATGAAGTCCTCATGCACATTTTATAAGAGAAACTGCCTGGGTACAAAAAAAAAAACCTCACTATGAAACTGATAACGTTAAACACAACTATGTTTTGATCCAAAGCCAAAAATGCTTTATTTATTTGAAATGTAAATGATTCCTTTATCTACTGCCTAGTTCACAAGGAGTTTAGGGCAGTTTCCTTCCAAATGGGTTGCTCAGCACAGAGTTTTGCAAAATCCTGGGGAAACGGAGCAAGCATCAGGGCAGACATGGAAGCCCTCTCGGCTGATTTGTGGAGAGAAGGGTGGGAAAGGGGCCTCCCCATCCCTCGGGAAATCATTCCCAGAGCCGCCTTCACTGGAGACCTGCCGTGGGGATGCTGCAAGGGGATGAGCAACGCAGCCCATGCTGCAACCGCCGGCATCACTCTCCCACTCGTATCAACTACATCTCTGATGCTTACGTATCCTTCCAGCCCAGCCTGCGATCTCTAGCTGGTGAGCATCACAGGAGCACCAAGATCCCGACAGCATCCTGCGGCGACAGAGGAGTCTTCCTCCTTTGAGGCCGTGGCATTCCCACTCGTTTAGGGTCAGCCCGTCCCGGCTCCTGCTGCGGTGGTGGGTAGAGACGGCGCTTCTGCCTGTAGCGTGGTCTCGCTCAGGCTGGACAAACCTGGTGGTGCTTGCTCCTATTTATTCTGGGCTTTCTGGCTGCGGAAAGGGTCTACAGCCTGTCTTGGTGGGAGCAGGGGAGGCTGTTGCTGCTGGGGCTGTTCTGCTGCTGCTGTCTGAGAGCATTTTCGTGCCATTTTGTTATGGGATTTGGAGGAGTGGGTGGAAAAGCTGTGGGTCTGCCTTCACCCTGCGATGCCCCAAGGATCCCCTGTCCTTTGCTGCCCACCACACCACCTCCAGGAGGGATGCGGGGTCAGGGTGGACTTTTGGGAGAGCGAACATTGCTGGGAAGGTGGGGAAAGGAGGGATGGGGGCAAAGAGGAAGGGAAGCCCGTGGGTTCACGCATGTGTGTGCAACATTCATGGATGGGAAGAGAATTGATTGTGGGAGAACAGCAGAATTAACTAATTGCATGGGGAATTTATTGATGGGGAAGGAGCTTCACAGGGCAGAAGAGCCAAGCAGGTAGGGAAATCCCACAGGCAGCACCAGAGAGAGGAAAAACAACCCAGGGAGAAAAACAGAGTAGGTGCTACTGAGCTCTGAAGACTAATTAGGTTAATTCTTTCAGTGCATGGTGCTTTGGCACAGCGCAAGGAGGAAAGAAATTCATTTCATGGGGGGGAAATCAACATTTCAACTGCTGCGTTTCTTCTGAAACAAAGATGCCTGAAAAGTTTTTCTCTGAAACCAAAGAGCAAGACCTTCCCCAGCCATCGACCTGCAGCGGAGACGTGCTGGGGAAAAGGGAAATTTATATTCAAGCCTCTTCTCTGGCCTTTTTCAATTCCATCCATAAGAGAGACGAGTTCAAGACGGTGCGAAAACCATCTAGAGAGACTCATTGAATAGTTGTGTGGTCCCATTTCGTAACGCAGAGACATACCACAGCTTCCCTGCGCTTTGTTTCTGCCAGGGATAACAAAACCCAGAGCCGCGTGCCCCGGGTACCTGAGCCCAGAGCGGAAAAGCTTTATTTGAGTTTCAGGATAGTGCATGAATCAGAGGCGTTTTGGCAGTCCCAACCTGCAGAGCTGCCGGCTCCCAGCACAGCCACGACCCCAACCATGGAAACCGTCTGAGTTTGGAACAACCTTTTTTGGGTTTTTTTAACACTTGGGTAATTTGAGACAACTCAGCACAGAGCTGAAAGGGAGCTCGGACAACACTCTGCAAATGGAAAAGCTTCTTAAATCAGCATTGCTGCAAAAAGCCACTTTCTGGCCCAAAAGGACCCACCACTGATGACACCTGGGGATGTCAGGTTGACCCTACTGAAACCATAACCTTGTTTTTGAGGACAAACTTTACTGCAAATGCAACACCCACGCGATTGAAGGTACTGGTTCCATGCTCCAAGATGGGAGCTGGTGGGGAAGGGGTTTGCCGGGCGGATGCCAGAGCCCCCATGCTGGCACCTCTCGGGGCCCGGGCACAGACACCCCGCTCGCGCGAGTCTTCAGCGCGAAACGGCTGGAAACCTTCCAGCAGCAAATGTATCCACCCCCAAAGGGATAAAAAAAAAGTCTTGCTTACATTAACAATGTCTGGATGGTGAATAATGCAGAGGAGCAAGCGTCATGGCACAATTAATAAGCAGAGGCTGTAATTGGTGGCAAGGATGTAAGAGAATATTAGGGGAAGTGACACACAAAGCCAATAAACAGCGGAGCAAGTGCATTATTTGGGGAAAGGCCCAGCAGTTCTGCTGATGGCTGGGGCACAGCGAACACCGTTAAAGTCCCCCCCATGCAGAGCACAGCCAGCCTCACCCTTGAACCCCCCCAGCCACCATTCTCTCCTTCTCCTGAAGGTGGAAGTTGCCTGTCAGCGTCAGACGTGCGGGATGGAGAGGGCAGGCTCCCCCCTCCATCCCTGCACCTTTCCTCCCTGCTGGGGCTGGGCTCTCAGGGCACTGCAGCGAAGTTTGCCTTTACGGCTCCTGCTGCTGGGCTTCAGAGTTCTAAATGGCCAGATGAGATTTGTGTGTCGGAAACCAAGGCAGAGACCCTCCCGGGGGGCCCTGGAGGTGCAGGATCTGGCCAGCCCTGGGGGCATGTATGAAGAGGTAAGAGCTGGCATCGGTGCTCAGCACACTCCTCTTTTTATGCCCACTGGTAATCGCAGGTTAACTGAGCCCTGATAAAATACTGATTAACACCTCAACCCCGTTGCAGAAGCACAATGAAAATCAATGTTTAAAAGCACTTAAAAGTCACACGGGCTTGGCTCCTTTTTCACCGAATGAGACGCTCAGCAGAGCAAACTTTGCCCAGCCCTGGGGCTGCTCCCTCCCAGGGTGAGCCTTGAGGGGACACGGACGCCTCCAAAGCAGCTCCACTGCAGCCCCTCAAAACCTCCCCAGGCCAGATCTGGGGATGTGACACATGCAAGGAATAAAGGTCACAGTCAACCTCTCCAAGGAAGAACACAACTCCAGCACAAGCTTTTCTCTCAAAATTATTCGTCTTTGAAAGCAACCAGCTCACACCACCCCAGCCACACAACCCTGACCTGCTGCGGCCACCGCTCCGAACGCAGCCCCTCTGTGCTGCCCCATCTCACTTGATGATGATGGGAACAGAGTTCAGCCCAGCAAGTACCAGTTCTGAAACTCCAAAACCATGCAGACATGACCAGCAGCCTCCCGCCACCCCCAGCCCTCTGGAAGGCTGCAGCATCCCCGGCTGCAAGGCAAAGGATGGCAGCACAGGGGCACGGATGCAGCGCTGCTGCTCTGCCAACCCCTCTACGGGAAGAGACAAAGGAGGAGAGGACGGGTGGTCACTTGTTCCACCGCGCAGGAGATGTGCTGCCTGGGGCAGAGATGGGTACGATGCTCCTTCCCCGGTTCCTGGCTCTACCCCCATCAGCTACATTTGCCCCTTCAGCAGATATTCACACCAGTGTTAACAAGAACGAAGGAGCTGCTCAAAGCTCTGTGCAAGTGATAAAATCACTCAATCCCCCGTGAGCACCTTCCCCAGTTAGGAAAACAGCAGCTTTCTGCAAAGAAAGGCAACAAGTGAAGGCTCGTGCACGTACCTCACCACAGAGCTGGGTATCACCGTCCTCCACGGGGCAGAGCTGCTGGAGAGGAGGAGGAGGAGGAGAAGGAGGTCTCTTCTGGAGGTGCAGGCTAAGGGGTTCGCCCCCCTGCTCCAGCGGGGTGTGTGCAGACACAGCCCCTGAGCCACAGCTGCCGAAGCTCCGTGTAATTACAAGGTTTGGGGAGCATTTGGGACAGGCAGAGTTCAAGGAGTTTTGCTCCGGTGGCGTGAGCCGGTCTGAAGGGCTGCAACCAGGCTCACCAGGAGAGAGGTGGTCGGCTGAAGGACGATGCAAAGAAGCGATGCGACTGGCACATCCCTTCCAACACACTTTGTCTTCACCTTAAACCAGAAGCCCCTCCGACCCCCTGAGCGGGTGTGCAAACCCCACCAGGGAATCGTGCAAGAGCCTCAGTGTCAGGGAAAAATCAGTCCCAAAGAGCATGGTCAGGGCTGACCACAGAACAACTTGAGCATTCAAGCAGGCAAAAAATAAACTACAGGTTTTCCCTGCCCAAGGAGAAATATGACTCGGGACAAAAAATTCCCTGTCTGCCTGAGCAGAATAATCTGCAAATATAATCAGCCATTTGGGTGATTAATGCACCCTGCTCCGTGAAGACTTCTCCATCAAAATCTTGGTTTAAAAAAAAAAAAAAGTCCTTTCCGCAGCGAGATTCAGATACCACAAGCTCAACGCCACAGACAAGCACGCATCTCAGCACAACCCCGAGGGAACCAACAGGGCAACCAAAAGCAAAATTTGATGTTACCGAGCGTGCAACAAGCATCCAAGCTAACCAGACTGGGAATCCGATCACGGTACCAAAAGCAAACAAGCCGGGGTTTAAATAGAAGCAAAAAAAACTTGGAAGGGAAAAACCAATGAGAGCAAATGTTTACCCTGATGATGGGATAGTTTAGAAATTATGGCTGGGCGCCAGCTCTCCCATATTTTTAGTTTTCAAAGGTTTGCTAATCTCAGGCACCGCTGTGAATCTGTGCCCTGGTCCCCTCCTGCCCCCGGCTCGGCGACACGCTGCAGGTGCGGCCTCAGCCTCTCGGCTCCACCAGAAACAGCTCTGCAGAGATCCAGAGGAAAGCTTCCACCACCCCATTCTGGGGGAAAACCAACTGAGGGCATGCTGCACAGTGTTTTGCAATTTATCAGCTAATTACAATTAGAGCAGAAACAAATGCCCAGGTGAGTTCACTGAAGTTGTTATGGGGTCACAGTGAAGAAGCCCAGGAGTGCATTAAGGAAGGTAAAACAGACACAAAAACCAAAATGCATCGATTCATACCAAGTTTTTGCTAGTTTTAGTTTTTTGCTCAAATTTGGAAGCTGCTTTAGGAAGACGGCAGAGTCCTGGGATGGTCTGCAACAGGAAACCATGAGGGATTAAAATACTATCAGCAGCAGAGGACAGCCAGGATCTGGGGCATCAGGCACAGCCTCAGCTGATGACGCCGGCCAAGGCCAATCCTGTCCTGTGTACAAATTAAGGAGAGCTCAAACATACGGCTTGGCCTCTGCCTGATGAAAGGCAGAAAAGATGAAAATGCTGCCTGCATCTTGATTGCCGGGTTTAGGGGGAGGAAACCAAGGGGACAAAGCCAGGGACCTTCGCGATGACCGACCCACCCCGGTGACAGCCCTTTGGGGCTGTGAGCCAGCCCGGCTTCCCCGCGAGCACGTGCTGGGGTTGGACCTAAACACGGAAAGAACAAGTCAGGTTCAAACTTATATTAATTTTATTCACATTTCCAGAAGAAAGCATCGGTGGAGTGCAACATCATGGCTAGTGTCGAAAAGCTCAAGTATTTGGTTTAAAACAGGCAAACATTTCAGAGGCTGAACCGAGACAACAGGCGCACGCTCCCTTCCCCTGCACGTGTTTCCAGTTCAAGTAATAGGAATTTCAAAAATAAGCTAGCTCATCACATGATGGAGAGGATGTCAAAAACTTTAAAGCTTTCTGTGGTATAAATCCCTAAGCAGGGCATGAAAGTAGCAGGCAGGAAATCTTCTACAGCTGAACTAGCTTATCCCTTGGGCTGAATGTTTTTTAATTTTTTTCCTTTGGTTGTCGAGTTTTGCTATCAGTGTTGCCGAACGGTTCTGGCCAACTTTAATGCGATTTATTACCCAGAGCACAAATTTGCTACTACTGGATTACAAGGATGATCACTGGTGACGGCACAGAAAAATTTTAAGAGGACCCTCTACCGAGAAGAAAAAGAGAAAAAGAGACAAATTTGATTGTTTTGGATTCCAGAAACAGGGATACAGAAGCAAAACATAGCCAGAAAAAAGTTCCATTTTAATTGAGAACTGAAACTTCTCAAATGCACTGCTGGCCCACGGAAGGTTGTCACAGCTCCGGGTTGCTTTTAAGTAATATATTTGTATTTCTAAGTGACTTCTGGGTTCATTTGGCCAACAGCTGGTTTCTGCTGACATTTAGCACACAACAAAAGCCTCCTAAAACCAGGTGGCATTAATCAGTTTCAGCTTTGGTCACGACAGAGATACAACTTTTGGCTTTCTGCTTCAAAGTGCATGTTTCAAATTAGACAACAAGGCATTAGACAATCAATTAGACCCCTTGCCTTGACACAGGCCTTGGTGAGGACCGGGAAAAGGCAGAGCTGAGCCAGTACGGGCAGAGTCTGGGGGCAGAAACAAGTCACTGAGCCGCACGTGAAAGTGGGGCTCCCTGATGCAAGCGAAACGGCATCAGCAACCAACGAATTCCTAAGTTATGAGGCTAAAAGATGAGCTGGTTTAGTTTTTTTTCTGTCTTGTAAATATTAGGGAATTTTAAACTTCTCCAGTGAAGACATTGGAAATCTTCTTGCCCTTGCGTTATTACGAAGTTGCTTGATTTTATTAGAATATAGCTATATTTGGAAAAGGAGTCAGTAATAGCTGCGTGCACATTCTTGCTTGCTCTGCAAAGACAATTATCGGATTACAAAAAAAGGCACAAGAAGCACATTCCTCCTCCTTCTATCCCTAAAAGGGTTCCTCCTTCCTCCTTGCTGAAAGCACTACTCTCGCTGTCACTGAACAAACTCCAAGTACACATTTTCGTCTTTGATCCAGCTGGCTTGGAAGCCTCTAGGATTAAAGATTTCTCTTCTGTTTGAATAATTTCAGTGACTAGAATCTCATTGCTTGTTTCACCGATTCTCTTCATCCTCTATCTATATATGGTAAAAGAGATGAAATAATGCTATATTTTGTTTTATTGCTGGAGGCAATCTGCTGACCCTCAACTCGGTGTCCCAAATGAAAGAGGTAAAATAGAAAATCCAGCAGGACCTGCTTGCTGGAAACAAGAGCAAGGCAAAATTGCACTCACTCCACCTGACTGGGTGTCACAGAGGGGGAAACTGGAGCAAAGAAGGGCTCAGGGTTATTTAGTGAGTCGGTGGAGAGCCAGCTACAGCTCCTCTGCTCCAGTTGTCAGGAAACAATTTTGCTTTGCCTAGAAGGCGAGTTGTGTCAAGAGTCCCGGACATGCCACTTACAATTCAGGTTTTTACATTGACGCTGGATGCGCATAGTGGGATAAAGGAACGTGATTCTTTGGTGAATATCCTGGTTACCATACTAAAAATGTATTTTAATAAATTAAATTCATATCTTGTCATATCCTTAACACTGCATTAAATGACTCTCCTGCAGCTGCCTAGCTGATATTTCATGTTTCAGCTATTACATATCCCACCAACCCTATGTCTTCTCTGCGGAAGGCTTAAACTCCTTAACATCTTATACAAAAATAGAAAGTATGGAGACAAACTGCTCTATATATTAATCCCGGACTGAATGGCTTCAGCGGTGTTGATTTTGCTCTATTTACAACTTTAAGGAACTCACTACTTCAGGCAAGTCACAAGGACCTTCTCGGCAGCTGAAGGTTGGACAAAGGACATGGAGCAACTGGGAAAGGAAGACCAAGTGCATTCCTCGTGTTGTGATGCAGTCATGGACAGCGTGTTCATTTTCTTCCCAACGGCTCTCAGGGAAGCTGCAGGACTGGGACTACGGCAACACCACTGGTGACAAAGATGCCAAGTACAGGAGAGAGTTTGACGTGCCTATGGATGGATCATATCTCGTCATGAAGTGCCCAGACAAATTCATGCAACCCTGGGCAGAGGCTGATGGCGCACCTGCCTTCGACAACACCGATACTCCCAGTGCTCGGAAGGGTTCATGCACACAGGATTCAGCCCGGCTGCTCTGACTGAAGAGGTGAAAAGGCTTCCCTAGCTAAGCACGTTCTAGCTGAACTCCAGAAGAGCCAAATATCTATCAGGGTGGATGGCCAGAGCAAGAGCCACGTGCTAACGTGCTGCCAGGCATGAACGGCAACACTGAGCTGAGGCCCAGCAGAGCTCAGCGCTCCTCCCAGGGCTCCCATTGCAGGAGGACGGCTCTGGAAGTAACAGCATGGAAATCCCCCCCCCCCAGGACACCGTGGTCCCATATGCATGTTCATATAACTACAGTCAGACTTTGAGAATAGCAGGAAATACTCGTGCCCCCCTCCCACCAGGAGAGCACAGACTGGATGGAGAGGGAGCACAGCCACAAGCTTTGCTTCCTCCCTGATGCAGATTAACTCTCTCTTTCGAGACGTAATTCTTACCTCGCTTTGCTGTCTGTTCTAACCCTGGTTCCCCTCCAGTCAAACTTCCCTGTGTGCTCTGCCTGCTTGCCACTAGAGAGGCAGAAGAGCTGGTGCCCTGCTGCTACAGCACACTGACTCTTCGGTAGAACAGACCAAAGTCCACCTGGAAGCTGAAAAGGCTAAAGCACTAAGTGTTCATGAGTTTCGATTGTTCAAAAATAAAAGCAAGCTGTTTCTAGGAAATCTGTTTGCATCTGTACGCATATACTGGCCACTGCTGGGTTTCCAACTCACATTCCTAGCATTTGGCTGACAGTGGAGAGGACAAGAATGAACCCATCAAACTCCCAAGTGCTCCTGATTGTGCCATTTTGCCGTAAGATGTTCCTGGTCCAGACAGCAGCTGCACGAAAGCACTGAAGGGAGAACTACAGCTAAAACACTAATCTCCTGTGGGAGACATCTGTATGAGAGATCTTTGCCTACCCAAAGCCTATCTACACAGGGCTTGCTTCCTGCTCTCTGGTGACATGAATGAGAACATTTTGCTTGTTACCAGAAATGATGCAAGCCATCACTGAAGGAAACCCTTCGCCCATGCCACCTTTCTGCTGCGGTGTAAGCAGCCCAGTACCAAGGGTATCAGAACAACTAGGGTCAGTAGGAGAAACGGGAATTTAAAAAGCAGTCCTGAAAAGGTCAGCTCTTGAGTCACAGCATTGAAGGATACAGGTGAGTTGCTCTGAAGCGCATCTTTTTCCTATTTTCTTACCCTCTTTTCTCAAAGTTTTTATACATATAGAATATATTAAATATGGTGGCGATACCTCAGTCTCTCTTTCAGGCACTATCACTGGACACAGCAGTCATGTTACTCATCGCTTTCTTCTTGCTATTGCAGCTCCACCAATGTTACCCTGGATTCCCCTTATAACTGGAGGTTTCTTCTAGATCTCAAAAAGAGATTGATATATCAAAACCAAATTCAGTTACAAAATATAATAATATCCTCTTCTTGGAAGTGAAGCTGCCCCATATTCCAGACTGTGGCAGGATTTTTATGTCCTCAAAATATTTTTAATAAGATCTACTTAAAATACATCTGAGTACCAATCTGCCTGTTCGGCACGTTGTAACGCTCTCAGTTGAAGATCCATTCCCTGTCAATTCCTCATGGGCTCTGCTGAAGGACTCTTCTCAATTGTCTTCTGCAGACTTGAACATGAGAATGGCGTTGTAGATCTTCAGGGCCGGACCCAGCTTGATACCGAGTATTTTAACTATGTCGCTCTGGTTCAGGAGCAGGAAGGCCTCACCATCTATCTGCTAGAGGTTGGAAACACAACGTAAGATAAAGATTACCATCAAGAGAGAAGCAGGATTCTCACTTCTGGTCGTTCAGTTAAACAATGTACTTTGAACTGAGGAATGAAAGTACGAACAAAGGTCTGAAGACACACCTTGTACTTCTCCCTAGTTCTGGCACCCACACCCATGAGGATCCCAGGCATGCCGCCCTTCCCAAGGGTCTCTGACCTCGTTTAGCAGCCCTTTTTCTAGAAATAGAGAAGCCCAAGTGTAGGCAAGGCTTATGGGGTGACCATGAAGAGGATGCTCATTCAGTAGACTTTATATTCACTGTAATTGCTCTAAACAGCCAACAACTGTCAAAAATCCTATGGCCTATTCACAATCTGTGGCCAGAAATTAGGTCAGGAAATCCAGAATGTGAGCCTTCAGGAGGCAGCTATCCAAGAATTAATATATTACACTGATCTATGATGATTAGAAATATAAGATCACCATTTCCTAGTGCATTCATTACATACTGTCACTGCATAGGCTCTTCGACCCCTGTTAAGCTGCTCATGGTAAAATTTAAAGCCAAAAAGCCTTTTTTTCCTGCTTCTTTTTGTTCAGCTCTGCTAAAAATCTTATAGATGAGAAAAATTCCTGAGACGTGAACATCTGGCTACTCTCACAACTAGGACATACTACATCCGCAGACACAAGTCTCTGTCTAAAAGAGAAACAGGAGGCTATTGTGAAATTGTTTTCAACGACACTAAATTGGCTTGCTTAGCACATGGTAAAAAAGATCATGTGCTCTACAAAATAAGGTATAGTAAAGACAGGTAATCTGTCTAGACTTCTACACACTCCCTCCTAATCCATCAGCAAGGAGATATTCGACCAGATTCAAAGTAAGCAAGCAAAAAACATACCACCTTGCAAAAATACAGGATGCTCTAGGTGGCAGTGAGTGAAATCATGCCATATTATTTCAAGAAGAGGTTAAAAATTTACTTGGGTTTACAAGAACATCCACAGAGACAACACAGATATAATTAATATAAACTCCAAATGCTGCAGGGAAGAAGCCAAAGATTAATGGACACGGACAAACAGTATGTGTCTCCCCAAGTTGTTCCATTAAAGTCCATTTACAGGGACTGACAGCATCTCATCCTCTCACTTGATGTTCACCAGTGCAGCGGACAGCACCAGACACTCAACTCATCCAGAATAACAGTTATTGTATTTCTGTAGTCTTCCTAACTAGAACTTTTTTAGATGTCAATGACTGGTGGAAAAGGATACATTGAATAAACTTGAACAAACATATAATTAAGGCAAAGAGATGGGAGCCAGGAGATTTGGTTTCCCCTTCTCTACCCACATAAGAGACTGTCAGTAAGTTACTTCATCTCCCAGTACGTACACTGGAAATCATAGCAGTGCTCCCAGTCCACAGATGGCCACACAATGTCCCCGAATGTTCTGCGCAGGCTGCCTAGAGTCTACACTACTGCAATGAACATGCTAAAAATAGCTTGAAACAAATGGACTCCTGCTTAAATGAAATAATATAGAGTCAAGAGTAGCAGAAAACTGCTGGAAAACAGCC
>Ga0181612_134342_pt1 | contig 22677 bp, 19 predicted proteins | sample HoacroProtozoa21_FD_119630 | JGI IMG/M metagenome (GOLD analysis project Ga0181612, IMG submission 119630) | Hoatzin crop microbial communities from Cojedes, Venezuel. Combined Assembly of Gp0051906, Gp0051904, Gp0051908
AGGGTCCCTGGGAAGTCCGTTTCAGCACTCAGCTGAACTTACCAGTAATGAGTTTCCTTGTGCCTAAACCAAACCTTGCTTGCTTCGAGTCAAGCATGCTGTTGCTTCTTCTGCTTGCTGCAGGGAGCAGACCGTCCCTTGCCCCTTTGCGACGTCTGTTTGAGTGCTTGAGGACGGCTGTGTCTCCTCGCGGTCGGCTCCTTCACAGGCTCAGCAACCCGTCTTACCTCCGAGGCTGCGGTTTCTGGTCACACTCCATCCTGTCGCTGGAGTCTGAGCTCTGCTTCCCTGCCCTTTCCTGCCCAGCCGATGCCCACCGGGCCACCCCGGGGAGGTCAGCCCTGCCGGCTGGCGACCAGTGCCCCTCCTTTGCCCAGAACAGAGAGGCAGCTACCAGCTTTGGGGTGAGCCTGGTCCTCTGCCTGCGTGGACGCTGGTCATTTGCTCTGATGGTCCCAACAGCGAAGGGAGCGTCTGCTGCAGAGGGACAGCTCTGTGGGAGGTGGCCGGCACCTCCACTACGCATGGAATCCCTGCACGAGCACGCTGCCCAGCCACGGCCGGGGCACGGGGTCTGCAGGATGGCACCAGCCATGGCCAGGCCCAGCGCTCAGCCGTGCCACCACACTGTCCTCACGCAGCTCTGTCAGTGACCCCCGCCCCCCCGACACCGCAGAGCTGGGGTGTCTCTGGGGAAAAAACTGCTGACACTGCAGAAAGCTTGCAGTACTTCATGAAGTAGATAAACATCTCTGAGGATTCAGGCTCAGAATCCCATTCTGGTTTTACTTGTGTCCCGAGACACTTGAACAAAAGTTTTCAGAAGGGAAAGACTAATAAATCACGACCGTACTTCTCCGGGGCTCTGCTGCCGAGCCGCTCAAGGGAGCCGGTTAAAATTAGCAAGGAATGTGGGACGGAGGAGCCCTGCCTTGCCTTCGCAGCGCCCTGCGACGCCCGCTGCGCCGCACCGAGCCAGTCCCGGCTCTTCCAAAAAAGGCGATGAGCGGCTCCCGGGGCAGACGGGGTCCCCCCGCTCCCCGCACCCTGGGCAGGTACCGGCCTTCGGGCTGAGGAATGCGCTCCCAAGCAATGTCAGAGGAGGTCAGGGTCAAAACCTCAAACTTCGACTCGGATATTGGGGAAGGAGTGGGATGAGGCATCCCAGGGTCCTTGTGGGTTTAAGGGTTTTTTTCTGCACGTCGTTGAATACTAAAGGAGCGCTCAGCCAAAAAAGGTAAATGGCGGCTGTGAAGTCACTGCTGGCCAAGAGCCTGCTGCATCCCCGAAAGGAGCGTGGATGGAGGGAGCACCTCGGCCGGGGCAGCAGCCGCCAGCGAGGTCGAGGAAATGTCCTCTGGAGGACGTTCTGGAGCAAGGTCCTACAGTCTGAAGTACGCAGTAAAGATCAGCACAAGACGCCAGTTACCGCAGCACCGACGGAGCCAGCAGTGCGTCTGGGGAGGCCGGCGGCGAGGGGCCGGGCAGCCACCGGCTGGGGTTCACCTCCCGGCCGCGCCGTGCCCTGCCAGCCCCGAGCCGCCCGCTCCGGGGCAGGGAGGGCAGGAAGCTTTCCCCAAGGTTTCCCAGAGTTTCTTTTTTTGCTTGTTGGGAATTGAGCATGAAGCAGGATGGCTAGCAACTCCCGAGCTCTGCTTCGCAGGCAGCAGCGAGGCCGCACGGAGCAGACCGTCGGCTGTTCCGCAGATGCTCCTTTGCAAAATTGCATGCCAGTCTTTCCTGGTTGTTTCCAAGCAACAAATAACCTGTAATTTGAAAAAACAAACCCTTCTTTTTCTTAAGAAAAGACCACGATGGTGGCATATCCGCCAGCAGACAGTCCTCCATAGCTAGGCTGCAGTGCTGACTGCTCCACGTACGCCCGCTGTGTAACGCAGTACCCACCGGGATGCAGAAAAAAGGGAGAAAAAAGTCCCTGTCGAGAGGTAAGCGAGCTGACCTCCAAGGCTAAACCACTCCATTCTTCTCTTCTCCTGCTACGCCCCCCTTGTCAATTCAGCCCACAAGCTTTGCAGGAGGCGAGACTGTCCTGGCTCTGTAACAGCGGCACAACGAAATCGTGCGCATTTAGCTGAAACACTCCAACATGCAGGTACCTCTTTGACTTCCTTTTTTTTTTCCTACAGCCTGTATTTATTATGGGAGTTCAAAGCGATAACACTTAAGTGAGCAGCACCCAGTGACAAGCCAGAACCCAAGGGCTCTCTTTACTATTCCTTTTCTATTTTAAGAACAGGGCGTTCTTGTTAATATAATTCTTGTGTTTGGTTTCTATGAGAGTGCATTTGTTTAACTAATAGGCAGATTTATCTACTGGAAGGAGGAGGAAAGCAGCAGTTAAAAGGATACAGCAAATACAGCAAACATTAATCTTGTCCCCAGCAAAACCACTGGCAGCACCTTGGAATTTTTTCAACTTTTCTACAAGGACTTTAGGTTGTAGTCAAAATAACGCCTTAGTCTGCACATTCCCAACTCCAAGGTCTGCAACAGTAAGGGCTTGTGCTGGAGAAGAGTCCTTGCCACAAAAAGCCATGGAACTCGTTGGGCGACTCAGGAACTGATGTCAAAAGATGCAATTCCCATGTATCTCAACAGACGATTCCTCACTGCTGCTCAGGACCTATGGTACAGTCACTTTTCTGATTTAAAAGAAAAAAAAATCTCCAGCAGGACAGGACAATAATTCCAATTTAATTTTGTCTCCTCACTTTTACCAAACAGAGCCATTTCATTCTGTTTCATGGAGACCATTCAAATGAAGATTTGCCTTTGGTGAGAGGTGATACAAACATAACATTTCCATAAAAATGGAATTTTATATTAAAAAAAATCAAACTGAAAGCTTAGCTTTTCCACTTGGGTATTCCAGTCCCTCTGTGAGGAGAGTGCTTCAGACCAAACATCCCACGTGATGAAAATGTACTTGGAAGAGGCAAGTCCCAGCGAAATCTTCTCACTTTGAACACCACTTTCAGGCGAAATGCCATTTCCTTGAGAACGTGTTGCATAGTGAAGACGATTAAATCTTGCAGCCGCTCCCCAGCCCGCCGGCACTGGGTCTCTTCCAGCCAAGGCAGGGTGCTGTGCGGGCGCTGCCGGCGCTGGGACGTGCCCTGGCCCGGGACAGCCAAACCCCGGGTGCTCGGTGGGGAGTGGAGCTGCGGCGCCCGAGCGTGGGTCTGGGCTTTACAGGCTGCGCTGCATTTTTGGAAAGCGTGCTGAATGCGAGATTACTCTCTGGATTTTCGTATCTGTACCCAGAAAAACTGTGAATTATCTGTGAACTGCAGTGGTGACTTATTAAAAGTAGAACATCTATTTTTTTTAGTTCTTGGCAACCTATTGCCATTTCTCTATATGCTTATGTTTGTGCAGAACACCATTTGAATTTTTGTCCAGCTGAATTCCTTGAGGCTTCCTGTGGTTAAAATGAACAGTAACGTCTGAAGTTTAAAAAAATGAATACCCTTAATTGGAACATCAGTTAGCTGGAGATACAGGCAATAATTTGCTTTTAACATTAACACCCACGCTTCCTATACTGAAGCTAAAATTAACACTGACAACCTTTGACAGTACCACTAAAATCAGTAAGACTGTTTACTTGAGTGATAGCACACGTGATTACTGCACTTTATTTGGGGTTAATGATTTATACAGTGTAATTGTACAGAGAAGCGTAGGATGTCTATATGCCTTTTTTGAAGCTGTGTGAAGACACTAGATTTGAGGAGCTTGAGTAATTAGCAACACATCACAGAAAATCCCTTGTCTCTTGACTCACACACCCAAAGGGAGGACGCTTGCTCGCTTTCTTATTCATCTGCCTTTTCAGTACCCCTGGACACTGCTTTGCATCTGCGTTGACAGCCAAGAACAGTGAAATTAATTTGTTCAGAAAATAAAATAATTTCTCTGTTCACAGAATTTGTCAAAGAGCTTCCTTTCTCTTCCTTGACTGCTTTACAAATGTTAACTTTGCTTGAACATCAACAAGCAGCATTTTGTCAAAGGAAACCATTTTATTCTCATTGCGATGTTTTTGTGAAGAGGAAAGAATGAGTCGGGAGCGGAGCCGAGGAAACACTCCTGCCGTGTACCACCCCCGAGGAGGCGAAGGGAAGGACCCTGCCCTGCCCTGTGGGTTCCCGGTGCCAGCGAGCCATGCTGGTGGGGACGGTCCCTCTCACCAGCCCCTGGTGGCCTGCGAGGCTCCTCCTGCCCTCCCTCCCCGCTGGGAACCCCACGAGCCAGCCTGCCTTCAGCAGCACGTACCGCGCTGAGTTTCAGGCCAGCACTTCTGATTTCTTTGATGCTGGTCTGTGCTCGTCTTTTGTGGATTCATTTTGCCCTCTTCCTGTTTTATGTGTTGCCTACAGCCAACAAAATCGCACCGAGGATGGATTTGGCTTGCTTATCCCTCGTCTTTCTGTGCACCAAACATCTGCTTTCCCGGGGAACCAGCTGTTTCTCACCAAACAGCTGAAAGGCTGCTTGGACGCTGGCGCTCAGCCCTTTCAGGTCACCCTGCGCTTTCCATCCCAGCAGGATCTCTGCTCCAAAGAGAAGAGATTGATGCCTCTATCTGCCACCTATGTTAGTCCTCTCCCGACAGCTCCGGCCGTACCAGTCAATTTAAGATCCTGACAAATTAATCAGGATTAGGCCTCGCTCTTTCTTGAACAGGCTGATCGGCAAAGGAGACTTCTAATTGAGACATGTTCGTGATTTGAGAGGTGAAACATTTCCTCTTATAACTACAGAACAGCATCTGAGATGCCTTCTAGCTGAAAGATGGCGGAGCACTGATCTTTGGAAATCCGGTGATCTCTCTGTTTTGATAATCCAATCGAGTGCTAATGTGAGCAGTATTTTTTCTGCTATCTACCAGCCTCTGTTATCTTCTTGCACCGTTCACGCTTTCCCTCCATCCGTTATGTTCCTCTCCCAGGAAGGCTGTGTTGGAACAGCACATTAAACCTTTACAGGGGCAGCTGCGAATAAACGTCTGTGGGAATCTACTGCCCATCAGCAGTTTTAGCTCGTCTCTCCTGAAAGGCGTGGTCTGTGCATGAAATGCAGGAGTCATCACTGCAGGCTTACCCAGCACGCCACAGCTATGCAGAAGTTATCTTCTTTCTTTAAGTATATTGATTCTTCTTGGTATTGTTTTTTGTTTGCCTCCCTTGTTGTTTCTTGTTAGTGAAGGCTGATAATTCTGAAAATCAGTCCCCGGACCACAAATGGGGGGGGCTGGTCTGGTTTGCCTCTGAAATCAGGCTACGGGGCGGTAGCATCCAGGCGTCGGCCGTGGTCCCACCAGTCACCGCAGGCTGATCCTGCAGAAAGGCCTCTGCCACACAACTTTTTTTTAGTATCCTTTTCAGCAGAACTAATCAAGGCGTCTCTGTAAAGTTTTTTTAGGACCCATTCCCAGTATCTCGCTGAACGAAAGTGCTCGCTCAGATCAGCAGCGGCTGGACGGGGAGGAGTGTAACCCAGCCCCGACCGAGCGCCAGTGCCAAAGCAAACGAACTCGTACGGTGGGAAAGCACAGGGCTGCATCCCAGGGGTGAGACCTGCCCTCGACAAACGCTTTCCAAGAGGCATGCTTTCACTAAAATGTAAATATTTTTTACATTTACTTCACTGGACGTTCTGAAAAGCCAAATTCCCTGATATTCAGGTGCAGCTAAAGCCCCTCTCGCTTGTCCTCATCAGTTGGCCCCCTCCCAGAAGAACACACGGCTGAACAGAAAGGAACTGAGGTAAGGGTGGATATATGTTTATGCATTTAAAAAAAACACACAGAAAAAAGAGACATGAGTCAATGGTAAAGTAGTTGCAGAAAAGAGCACAAAGCCAATGTCAGTGACAGCACCAACATCAAAGGCAGTGTGCGATGAGAGAGAGGTCGCAGAAAGCACCATTAGACACAGACAAAAGCATACCTGGGGAGAGGGAGAGAAGAGCAAGCAGAAGTGCTCAGTCGCAGCAGGTGTGGGGTTGAATCCGTCGAGACTGAAAAGCCGCATCTACTTCGAAAACTGTTGCAACAGGAAAACAAGCGTGCCTAAACCACCCACCTTTCTTCTTGGCAAGGAGGACTGGCAGTCGGGTTAAAGAGCAAGTCGGTCTCTGTAGAGCTCCCGTGTCTTCTCTGCCGCAGCCACAAGCGTTTCGGTGACGGGGGTGCATTTGTTGATACTTGCCTGTCTCCTGCGGAAAACCCCCGATGGACAACACACCAGCGCCCGAGACGCGTTACCGCGTGCCTGCGCTCTCCCTGGCACGTGTCCTGGCACTCGATCCTCCTGAAGCCGATAGCTCAAACCCTCAGACCTCGTCTGCTACACCAGGACCGCGTCTGTGCCCGCAGGGACGTGGGCTTTGGGCAAAAGGGGGAGGCTCGATTTCTCGAAGGCAATGCAAAGCCTCCAGCCAGGCCCCTGGAAGCCGCAGTCCGTGGGGCAGTCGCTGAGGCCAGAGACTCCGCTGGCTGATGCACATGAGAAATGGGGACACGGCCAAGAAAGGCACAACGGTTTGGGTCTACACTGTGCAAAACCATACCTGCCGAGTCTGTCAGCGGCAAGATTGATTTGCCAAAAAGAGTGACAGTGGTTTCTGCAGTGAGGACTAAAGCTGTTTAAAGAATATCTGCTTCATATGAGTCAGGTAAAAAAAAAAAAGAAGCAGAGCACAAATTTTATTTGTCAACACCAGCACAGAAGTAAGCGTAGGAAAAAAATTAGTTAAGTCATGGTATCTGAAAGACTCAAAGGGAAAGTAGGAGGGGGTGTGATCTGGGAATACTTGAGGTTTTTTGCCAGAACTGTGGGTTGAACTTTCTTATTTAAATGTGCCTTTAATATCATTATATAATAAATTTCTAAGTCGTTCACCATGGCAGCAATGGCAGACTTTAATGAATGAAAATAGACATTAGCGAAGATGAGACTGGAGAGTAGTTGGATGTGGTTTTTGCAGTCTCTGTTGGCCTTGGATCCACCAGCTCCCAAGAGAGTGAGCTCCTCCGGCGAGGGCCGATCACCGAGCTGCAAAGCTGCAGGGAGCGGGGCACCCTCCGCCTCCCTGGGATCGCCTCCTGGGGACGGTGCAAAGTTCTTTGCCATCAAGCTCGGCTCACAACCCCAGACCCAAGGTCTTGGTCAGGGAGGACTGACAGCTTTGCTGTCATCTTCCCATGTTTCCTCCTACTGCTGATCAGCAGAGATAAATTGGCTCCCACAGTAGTACAAAACACCTGCTTTGTTCATTTAGTTGGCAACTGCTTAAGAAATAAGTGAACCTTCACACTCTATGCTCCTAAATTCAGCATCTCCCTTTCCTTCTGTGCCTCAATAAAGCTGTTATTTAACGTGAAGCTGGAACTACAAAGAGATGCTGAATCTGTGCACTGAAAGAGGGAATCAAACATTTGTTACGGCATGGTTAGCAGCATGCTTATAAGCATCTGCTTATAAAGTTTGCTGTTATGCTACTGTGCTATCTAGCTTGCTTTTCATATTGTCCTGCAGCCCACATAGCCCTTTCTGGCTGCTGAATATGGGAGAGAAATGCCCTTTGCAGCTACCAAAACCTTCTGCTGTGAATTCTCTTGTCTAAAGACCAGAATAGCAGAGTAACTTTACACCGACACTGACCGAAGGGATCAGTCTAAGCACACAGCTCTGATTGTTTTGGTGGCTTTGGAGTTACTGAAGAATAAAAGAAAGTCACAGCATTACAGTGGTGTTCAATATACAGCGGTAGCACTCTTGTTGGAAGCATGCTTTTTATAAATTCTTCTCCGAGGTCACTTTGTGGCTGAGCAGCCTTTCCTCCCACATGCCTACCTGTCAGGGCTGCCCTTTGTCCTTCTGCCTTTACTCGTGCGCCGAGCTCAGCCTTTCTTCCCACTGCTGCCGTTAATTTTGCACACATATTATTAATTTTATTAGGTATCTTTTCTTACTCACAACGAAGTTTGTTCTGTGTTTCATCTTTGACGACTGGACCCACGTTAGCAGCACGTATCAGAGGAATGGCCCCCTCCTTTTGCTCTGTACCTCAGCCCCATGGCACTCAGGGCAGTTTCCAGGTCAGGTTTTAGTGCCCCGGCACCCAGAGGGTGACTGCCAGCGGGGCTGGGATGAGGGAGGGCAGGAGGGCCAGTGATTTCCATCTCAGCCAGTCCCACCGCAGTCGTGCCCAGGGCCACGGGAGGGTCCGTGGGGCTTTGGAAGCAGAGGGCTGGTTAGTCCCCAGGAACATCACCCAGCAGTCAAGACATCATTTCCAGTTACATCTGTTGCATTCCACTCTGGAGGACAAAATGCCCACAGCCAGAGAGAGGAGAGCACAAACACCCCGAGCAACAGCTGACTGGCCGGACATTAATCGAAACAACGCCGAACCTGGGGAAATTAAATTATCTTTGACTGGTTAATGACATTGAAGAAAGCTCTCCAGCGAGAGAACTAAAATGTTGCCGTGGACTTGCAGCACCGGCCGGGGCAGCAAGGAGACAGATGTGAATACCAGGCTTTTACTCAAACAGAAGAACAGCCCCAGGTCACTCCCGGGGTGCCGCAGGGAAATGGTGGCAGTGACACCGGGGAGCCCCCCCTTGCCGACACCATCTGAGCGGTGTGGCGGGAACCGGGCTTCCTCCCACTCCGTGCCTCCTCTTCCTCCTTGAAGGAAATCTCTGCTGGAAGGATTTACGTATGTCTACGCTAACCTAAACAGAGAGTGGAAAAGGAAGTTTATACCGAAAGGAAAGAGTAGACAGTTTTCCAAATACGCTGTTTGCTGAACCTTATCTAAATCAACCAGCCGCGCTTGGCCATCCAAGAAAGGTCCGGGCGAGAGCGCTGCACGGGCCTGTGTTCGCAGGACGTTGAGGAGTTCAGTGCTGCGCTTAGATAAAACCGATTGAGGTCAGAGTCATGAGGGATTAGATACATAAACTGCTTTCCTGCTCTAGAGAGAGGCTGGACGTTCCAGTCTTTAGACTGAAGAGGAAAAAAATAGCTGAGAAGGAAGGTCGTGTCAGTCCCTTATCCATTTCTGATCCACGTTTAACAAGCAGAATAGCAGCGGCGTTTGCAGACTGTCAGGAATGTTTTCTGGGACAGACGATCTTCAGAGCAAACCACCGCGAGTATCCGTCTGCCACTCCTGAGCCGGGGCGGACACGCGGGGAACGGTGGGGCGCGTGGCTCGCGGAGCACGGGGTTACTGCCGATTGAAGCTTCCGCTGAGGCCCGTCAGCGGGACCCCCGGGTGCTGGGGCACGGCTGCAGCCCCTGCCATGAGCCGGCGCAGCACGCCGGGGCCGGGAGCCCCTCCGGCGCGGGCTGTTGTTCGCGTTTCTCACGAGGCTTCCGCGACCTCACGGCTTGTGGCTTTCCTCCCCGCTCAGCGCCATCACGGTGCCGCAAACACCGAGCCCTCAGACAGCCAGTTACGCAGCCCAGTCGGGTTCCAAAAAAAAGGTTTCTTTCACTTTTTTTATTTCTTTCTAGGAAATTGAAAGACAATTTTTATCAGAGAAAAATTTGTTTCCATGACCATCAAAGCTTCTGCCAGCGGCAAGTGCCTTATCTCTAGGAAGTGAGGTTCAGCCAGTCACTCCTTCTGGTTTGTTTGTTTGTTTCCAGATCCATTGCACTTGTTTTCTAATCTTTTGATGAATTTCAGTGTAATTTGATAGGGGCTGAAGCACATTAACCAACTGGAGGTTTCACCCAGGAGGGGAGGCAGGAGGTCCCGCAGCCGGATGGACGGACAGACAGACAGCGGCTTAGCCCGGGTTTGGTCCTCAGGTGAGGGCGGCTGCCTGGTCTAGACCTACTTCTCATTTAGCGGTCTGACGAAGGGCTTGGGATTAACGAGGAGATAATTTGGACTCCCAACTATTGCGTCCGAGCCGCAGCGCAACGAGCAGAAAGTGAAGCACCGAACTATTTATGTTCCAGTTCCTACAGCTATTTTTAATACAGCTTCAGAAACTCGCTGTATTATCCTTCCTTTTTAGCGTCTGCTTCTTTTCTTAATCTCATCTCATTTTCCCTGCCCTTTCTTTATCTTTGGATCAATTTATACCATCCTTTTTATCACGGTCTAATCAGAACGCACTTTATGATTTCAGATAAATGTAGTCATGGTAATTTTCCACTCCATTTAGGTCAAGTCAGGATGAAACCATTTTTTCAAATCTTATCTAGTAACCACCAGAAGTGGCTCCCTATTAAACTATCTGTTCCCTTGCTTTTCTAACTTTATTATATTTTGATATGTCAAGTGTCAGTCTCTTTTGGAGGGGTTTCAGGGAACTGGTTCTCTGCTGCAAGCCAACCCGTAAGCCCTGGGAGGAAACGCGGGGGTCCCTCTTCTCTCCCCACAGTGTCTGCGGGAGGCGGCTGCCCCTGCCCCCGGTCCCACCGGCACAGCTCAGGCCGTGGTAGCCCGCACCAGTCTGCGGGTCGGTACCGGCCCTACAACATCCCCTTCCGAGGGGGTGGGAGCAGAGGTGGATGAGGAATCCCCGCGGCTGAGCCCTGCCCCAGCCACACAACCCTGGGTTCCGGTGCTGTCGCACGGGCTCGTCGCGTGACCCTGCCCGGCGTTTCGCCGGCTTTCTGCGGCCAGCAGAAAACTGCCTGGCTTTTCTGAAGCACTTTGAGCAGGAATGTGTTATCTTTGGGTGACACACACCAGCTGAGCTTTCTAAGTATTACCCATAATAATATTATTCAGCTTCAAGGAAGCTAGGAGAATGTTAACAATCTTTTCATTTGATATTGCATGATTTCAAAAGCATTTACATGCAAAATTGTCATATTTCTCTTCTGTTTTATCCCTTCTCTGAGGATGGCAGGGGTGCCAGCTCTGAAATGCAAATACCAGCCCCAGCGCTCTCGCTTCCCTCGCAAAGGTTAAGAACACATTTACGGTGCAGTTCCTGGCTGGCTGGAAAGGGCAGGAGATGGGCACCGAGACGAGGGCTCTGGCACCGCACGGGTCCCAGCTCGGCCGCAGCAGGCTGCATAACCCGACAGGTTTACTCTGGCCGCTTACACTTAGTTCATATTTTGTTTACATATGAGGGGTTGTTTTGATTGAATATTGTAGCTATTGGCAAAGATACCTACAAGCCTTTTGCACGTAAGTGTGAAGTGAGGACAAAAGTGTTCAGGATAAATTTTATCTTAACCCCTCAGGGTCATTAGTGTAGTTCAGCATTTTAACTTTAAAATCGTAATATGGCCGCTGGGCAGTGTGCTCTGAGGAAGGGACCCTCTGCGGAGCAGGAGTTCAGCAGAGCTCGGTGCCAATGGGTCTGTGGGCGAGGGGTAACCCCTGGCACCCCCACCCCAGCCCGACGCTGTGCACAAGGGCAGGGGAAGGAGGCTCCGTTCTCCTGGCTCATCATATTCAGTCACATCATCTCTCTTCTGTGAAGGATATGTGGGCTCCTCTCGAATAAAATAAAATCTGTGCTTCCTGGTAGTCTGCAGAGTTTAAATTCTGAGGATTACCCTGTGGATATTGCTGCTTAATAATTGAAGGTGGCAGCACAAACTAGTACCAAGAGTGCTAAAATCAAAGGGAAGCAAGGGAAATTACTTGGTGATGCTTTTATTGGGCTCTAACAGACGTCAAACCTCAGCATAAAAAGATTAACCTGTGCAATTTCTATTTTCAGAATGAAAGAGACACGGAAAAGAACAGACTGCATTTATTTTGTGTCTTTCACTGAGTTATCTAAGGCACCTCGGGACACCCCAGTGCCACAACCCCACTGTTGGAGGAGCCGCCAGCCGTCACGCCACGAAGTGACACAAGCGTGGCTCACGGTAACCCAGCCTGAGTTCAGCCAGGTCCTCAAAGACTGTGCAAAGCTGCTCACAATTCACAACCCCACCCCGTTTTTCAGTGCTTGTTTTAAAATGCCCTTTGACTTCTGTGCTTTTAGACTGCTTCAAGGTCACGGCTGAAGGTTTCTCTCCCTGCTGCTGACAGCCACGGTGCACGGCAGTGCGTGCCGGGCCGTTCGTCAAGCATCGACACCTCACGTCTTGCAACGACACCACAGACAACAAACAGAAAAGCTCCCAGTCAAGCTGTGCCCTCGACATCTCCGATGGCACCGGATCAATATTGGGATCCCAGGGCAGCTGAGGTGGGAAGGGACCTCGTGAGACGGGCGACCCAGCCTCCCGCTGCCCGCCGGGCCAGCTGCGGGGCACCTTTACCTGGCCAGGTCTGGAAGCGGTGGAGGATGGAGACCGCACAGCCCCTCTGAGCTGAGCAGCTCTGCTCGGCTGTCCGCAGGGGCAGAAAGGTTTTCTTTGCACCCACCCTGAAGCTCCCTGCCGTCGGTTCGTGCCCGTTACCGCCCGTCCTGCCCCGTAACACCGTGGGGAGCCTGGCTCCGGCTCTCTGTCCCGGCTGGGAGCCCCACGGCTGCTACAGCACACGCGGATGCTGGGGGTGGGGGAGTTTGGCATTTTTAAGACGTTTGTGACTTTCCCAGGGAAGGCAGCTGAGGTATGAGGGGGCTGCCACATCCAGCCCTTGCCAAATCTCATGTGTCCGGCTTTTCCAGACGGACAGCACAGCGCCGCGTTTGCCGAGGGCTCCAGCCCCTCGTGCCGCAGCGGTGCCACTGACCGCGCAAGAAATGCCCGCGACCGACCCGCCGTCAGGCGCGGCGACTGCGGAGGGAGGCAGCGCTGCGGAAACACAGCTCTTGTAAGAACAGCTCTAATGAGTTTCCAGCAATTAGCGGTTTGGTGTGTGCTTTAATGGGGGAGAGGGGAACTGCTTGGGTGTTTTTAAGATTTCTTCTAGGTACAAGTTAGGAAGTAAACAGCTTTTAAAGAAACAAAGTGAATGTTATCGAGAGTATGGTGCTCTAATTATAATTACATAACTCGTATTTCAATTTTATGGGAATATTAAAAGGATTCCTGGGAGAGTTTTGAACAGTCTAAAAGTGCAACAGCATAAAACCCAATAAACCTTGCCTTCTTTTAGAGGACATTTCCTTAAAGGGCCAGGTTTAGCTGTCAGTGCTGCAGTCTCCGCAGAAGTGAAATTTCCTCAAACTTCCTAAAAGATAAACTCACTTTCATACACACCAGAATTTTCTCCCGCCCACGTGATGGAGTATGATGGCTTTTTTACTGTTGTCAAGGCTGGAATCCAGAGGACTGGGCGAGTGAATGCGATGCATAAATATTTTCAGTGCATGCCTTACTTGTATAGAATAGAAGATGTATTTATAGCCCCCCTGAACAGAAGATGGAGGGGACTCGGGGAGAGCCGTGTCTGAGCGGGCGGGAGCACCCGGCCATCCCCGGGCAGTGGCAGCAGGGGGAGGCAGTCTGGGGGCAGGGGCATCACCGGGGCTGCTGCCCCGCTGCAGCCCTCGAGCTGCTTGCAGGGCGGGCTCCCACAGCCAGCGCCGAGCCGGGGACAGCCCGTGTCACGGGGAAATATTGCTGTACAGCCCCAGCAGCGGGGACCGGCAGCGGAGCCCCAGCGGTGCAGGCACGGGGGCACGTGCCCGAGGTGCTGCGGGAGGAGGGGGCACACCTGAGCCCCCTGAGCCCCCGCAACCCCCTGATCCCCCTCAGCCTCCTCATCCTCCTCAGACCCCTGATCCCCCTCAGCCCCTTGACCGGGCTCCCCACCCCACCCTGGCCCATGCCCCGGCCTGCAGAGCAAGGAAGACAAAACGTTACAGCTGGTTTATTCCCACTGGAAGGAAAAAAATGCCCTTAATATTCGGGCAGCCATCATCTTTTAGATCTTCGTTGCCAGTTCCAGGCGTGGGTATTCTGTGGTTTAACTGTTTCGTGTCCTGGAGCACTTTCTGAAAGGAATTTGTCCGGGAATCTTTTCAGAAACGAGGACCACTGGCTCGAGCGTGCGATCAGATAGAGAAATCCCAGTAAATACCCAGACTTTCTTCACAGCTTCAAGTTTCTTTTTAGCTTTTAGGCTTAATTGAATTTTCTGAGTTTCCAGTCGTTGGTCTAATGTAAGTGCAGCTTTCTGCAGCTGTGCCAAGCCATCTATGCAAATCTTTTTGTTCAGGTTTTCTCTCCCGAGATTTTCCAGGCTTGTTCAGCCTATACTTTGCTCAAAAATGAGGAAAAAACCCTGACACTGGAATATTTGCCCCAGGTAAGCTAGAAGCATGTGGTCACTGGTGTGAGGAACTCGTCGGAGGGAACGCGGCCCCGGCTGAGGCTCTGGGCAGGAGAGGGGGCTCCCCCAGGCAGCAGGGACGGCTCGAGGTCCCACCAGACCAAGCTGGCCTCTGTCACACAGGAGGTGACGTTCCCCCGGATGCCGGGGAAGGTGTCCCGAGCCCTGAGCCGGTCACTGCGTGGGCTGCGGCCACAGCTGTGGCACTGGAGGAGCTTGGGGTGCTGTCGGGACGTCCGGGGTGCTGGGGCCGCCCGCCTTGCCCCGGTGTCACGGCTTTGCCAGGCATTGACCGCAGCCGCTCCCCAGGCGAGGGGTTGGTGACAGCGCGTGCTGCTCGGGCAGAATGGGGCCGGGGGAGCCTCCCCCCGATCCCACCAGGGCAGGAGGGCGGGGGGCCGTTGTTTGGCACAGAGGGACAAATCCTGAGAGCTGAAGAGCACTTTTGCCTGAGAGAATGGGATTTAGATTAACTATTTTTAGCTGGATCTAGTGGGAGTTGGAGAAGGAGAGTGTCTTCCAGGAGATGTAGAATACCACGCTATATTGGGCGCCAAAATAAGAGCAGATGCTTCCAATTACACTTAATTCACCTCAATTATAGAAAAAGTCAAAAAACCCTACAGTTACACTAAGAATATATTTTTTCTGAAGTTAAAATTATTTGGCACTGAAGGCTCTCTGCGTTAAAGAGCAGTGACACGTGTGACACCAGCCAGCTTCGGTGCAGTGTGTGACTCTTCACAGAGCGCTGGTGCTGCTGCCATGGGACGGCTGGCACGCCTTCGGAGGGGGTTCCACGCCACCCTCCGTCTTTGGGACGGTTTGTCCTGTGCCTGCTTCCTGACATCAGCAAGCTCTGTGGTGTATTAGTGCGTCCAGGAAAAAGTATTTTGTTAAGACTTCACGCAGGAGCACGGTCTGGTGCCAGTCCTCAGTCAGGCAGGTTCACGGAGACAACACCAAGTCGCCAGGTAAACAGGGGCTGGGACTAATTTCTGTCGTACTAGAAATCGTAGTGAAGCCGCAATGGCCGCAGGTCACAGCAAACAGCCACAGCCTGTGGCACACCTGGGGATGGCAGAGGCGTCGGCGCGCAGCGTGCCTGTGCTCGGCGCAGCCGGACGCTGCCGAGCGGAGCAGAGCCCTCCCGGCTCCGTGTGGTGCCAGCTCGCCTTCGCGCTGCGAGGACCGGCTCTGCGGGGAACCGGAGGGCTCGGATGGCACTTGCTCAGCTGCCAAGCCGTGAGTCATTATTTCCTTTGGCCTTCCTCTCCGACTGGCTGTTTCCTTCAGTTACGCTACCCCATTTATCAGCTGGAGACAGGCACCCAAGCACAGTTTCCACCCGCTCCTCCCGGAGGGCTGGTGGCTCCCGCTCCCGACGCAGGGGTGCTCGGCCCCTCGCTCGCTCCGCTGCAGCCGGGGCCCGCGTCCCAGCCCGTGCTCCTGCAGACCCCCACCCCCGCGGCCCTTCTGCCTCTCCCGGGGTCCCGGCCCCACCACCGGCACCCCCGGCAGCCAGCGTCCCATGCGCCTCCCTCCTGGTGCCGCAGCCTGGGCAGGCTCTTGACATTTTGTTGGACTTCCAGGGGAGAAAAAGTCAGTCAGTGCTGATTTCCTAACTCAGTGTAACCTTTTCACTTCCAGGCTAAGGACAGCTTGACATTTCCTCGGCATCCCACGGAGAGGCTGCGAAGCCTCTCAGCTTTGCTCCCGATGCTGCTGCGCATCTCTGGGACACATTGTTCGTCATCAAACCTTTGAAAAACATGAAGCTAATTTTTAAAGCCCTTCGTCACCGGTTCACCCACTCGAGTTGCCATCGCTGAGCACCTGCGGTGCGTGCAGCTCTGCTCTGCCCGCTCTCCACTGTGCACCTTGCCGTGGCCACGAGGTGGTGAAGCCAATTCTATCACAAGGAAACCCAGAATGAATGCCCACCACCTTTGCAGGCTGTCCCCTCGTTGCCTTGGTGGTGAATCGTAAGCTCCCTGGGCACACGCTGCCTTGACGTCTACACACCCCTCTGTGCCCTGAAACAGTGTGTGAGCAGTCGCTGCAGGTGGTCCCGCCGTCCCACCCACGCGCTGGGTGTGCTGGGGTCCCTGCATCTCCCGATGAGATTGCTACCTTACATCTTCTTTGGGTTTGGATGAAGGAGCTGACTGCACTGGCATTTCGTGTGTTTAGTTTTTCCTTTCCTGGAGGCCAGCCTTTGATGGGACTGAAACAAACACTACTGTCCCCAAGGATTTCCTGTTACTCAAATGCCAGAGGGACAGTTACACCAGGGGAAGAGGCACCGTTTGTAACTGTATATCTTCAAAGAGACATAAATAAATTTTGTAGTCATTTTCCAATAAAAGTGTGAATGGATGATCATATTGAGAAGACGCAGAGTGGCAGAAGTAATGAACAGCTACAGGAAAGACACCTGCCTTGTCCCCTACTCTCTTTCTGCAAACCTGGGACCAGCCAGCTTACTATAGCTCTTCACGGTAAGAGCAATAATTGCTTCCAGTTCCAACCCGCTTTCCCCTCCTCTTCTCTGCTTGTACTTTTTCCATTGTATATTGTCTGTTACAGCTGGCATAAGACATGGTTTACATCTTGGTCACTGATTTTGGGCCATGGGGATTTCTAAGAGGTCGCAAGCCAAGAGCTGCTTCTAACTGATGGTGCTGTAGCCATGCTCCATGCTCATTATGCAGACCACCAAAACTTGATTCGAGTCATAAATAACCCCTGACAGAGCTGAAGCATGTAGCTGTTTGGTTTATGCCACGTGCAGGAGGGCACATCTGGTCTGACTTTGCCAAAACCATTGCTGAATTGTAACCTTCTTGAATGCAGTATATTCTGATCCTGTACCAGGGTCCTGAAAGCCAAATGCACCATCTCCAGGATCCCTGGGAACCTGGGAGTCAAAGGCAGAGAAAAAATCCTCCAGCTTAGAGCTTTTCTCTAAAACATCAGCATGAACCTTTCTAGGATAGGAATCGGAGAAGATGTGCTTTGCCCTTGGAGAGAGCACTGAAAGGAGGTTGGCTCCACATAGGTCTCACTGCGCAAGCTCTAGGGGAGAAGGGGAAGGAAAGGCTGGCTTTCAGACACGGACAAATACCAGTCTTAGCTACCTTTTAATAGCTTTCAGCGTGTCCATCGCTTTGCCGTCTGAGCACCCTCCAGCGACTCAACACATGACCAGTAGCTGCTCTTTGTACTTCCTTCCCTGTTGCTCTTCCCAAAGGGAAATATTATTTATCAAGGCAGAGAAGCCTTTGAAAATAGCATCTTGGATGAATTCGGTTTCCTCTCTACGCTTGATTTATTGTCCCTAGATAATGTAACAGGAACAAGCTCTTGCCAGGCTCTCTCGTGTAATCTTAAGTATTGCCAGTGCCTAAAGGGATTGTGTGAACTTTACAAGCATACCTTCATCTGAAAATTTTGCATGTAGCATTGCTCCAAAAAGTATCTTTCGCTTTGAATGAAATTACCATGAGACAGATTGAAGGACTATTTCCCTTTCACTCTTTTGACATCCCTTTGTGCCCCAGAATCAGCCTGTGTCTTGTCCCCTATTGATTAAAAAGATCTTTTGCCCAACAATCATGCACGGGGGGCAGGGGGAGAGAAAAGGGTAAAAAAAAAAGGAGCCCAAACCCTACAGTTAGCAGAGAAACTTCATAGTCTGCATTGTTCCTCAAACTGTCTGGAGCTGTTTCTCTTTTAATAACCACTTTTCAAGCTGACAGCAGCTCTTGAAAGTAGTTTTGGATTAAAAAGGAAGGAAGGCATCCCAGGACTTCATGTTTCTAATTATGCTCCCAGAGAGCCTTCAAATGACTTTCATGAATTTATACCCCAAGCAGCCAATTCTCTTGCTGCTCACACTGTTTTTATTCTGATATAAATCTTTTCACTTTAATGGGGCTATTACTGTTTTTAACGGGTTTACATAAGAGGAGAATAAGACCCTGTAGGTGGTCTCTATCTCACGTCTTTTCCTTGGTTTCAAACAGCTCCTGAAGGAAGAAAACCAAATTAGTTAAAATGAGCCCAAAAAGTCATACATGTTGCGAAAAAAGCAGCAGATGCCCACCCATTGCTTATTCTCCAGTCCCCGAGATGGGACCAAAGTGTCGTGGGCGTGGAGCTTTCAGAGGTCGAACAGCTGCTGACGGGTCCGGGATGCACCCCTGCAGGTCCCAGCCTCTGCAGCCTGTCGTCAGCTGCCCGGAAAGCGGGACGGGGGATCGCAAGCTGTATTTAGAAAAAGGCACTTTGCACTTCATCTTGTCCAGATCTTACCCGTTACATTACTTCTCCGTGGCACTGACTAGTAACATGGTAAGTATGAGTGGTCCAGGTTTAAGGCTGATGCCACAGCTACTAACCCACCACCTAGCCTATGAATGCGGTGGCTTGTAGACTGCTTATGTGAAGTGTTGGATATTTTACCAGATCACCTTTCATCTACTAGGCTTCTTGAAAACAGAAAAAACAGGATAATGACAATATTTTTCATCTGGTTATCTATCCTTTGGCAGCTACTGAAAAAGTAAAGTGCAGGTGTTTCTTTAAAAATGGAAACAGAATTTCAGCTACAAGAAGGGCAGTAAGCAATAACGTTTCATAAAGGAATTGAAATACATCTCTGCAAATAAACTCACAGTGAGATGCCTCTTCTGGTGCCTTTTTGAGAGAGGAAAGGCGTAAGGAAGCATTTAGTGAAAGTAATCTGTATCTTGCCTTGGAGCTACTCCATTTCTTCCTCCTAGTTGCCTGCTTCCACGTCTCAGAGCAGAGGGAAGGAAGGAGCGGTGCCTGCCACCCGTGCTCCTGCCTGTGCCTCTTCCAGGCAGCCTGCCCGCCTGCAGTGAGCTAGTCTGCTGCCCACGTTCTCCTCCGGGTACTTTGCAAGCAAGTATTGTGCACAGGTGCAGCTTCAGAGGATGAGCAGAGGTTTGAAAGCAACGTGATTCTGTACAAGGCTTTGCATTTGTTAATTTTATTGCTGCTGTAGTATTTGAAGTAGTCTGAGGTGGAAAATCCTGTTGGCGGGGAGCTGCTTTTGCACTTGCACCTCACCAAACAGCTGTGCTTAGCATTTATTGCGTGGTTTTGGCCTGAGTGTACTTGTGAATCAGGACTGCACACTTTGCTTCAGGACCTGTCTTACTGATGACGAGATTCCCAGTTACTATGCCTGCTTCTAGGGAAAAGCTCTGTACAAACCTTCTCCACAGTGGGAGAGACAGAGGAAGAAAAAGTTAACTCTTTAGAGCACTTGAAACTCAGCAAGTGACATGTTTTCGCTTTGGCATAGTCCTGTGTTCTCTGTCAACGTGTCTGTATGGACAGTCTCAATGGGAAGTGCTGAACCTGACGTGTGCTCTGTGCCTGACCGGGAGCTGGCATGGGATGGTAATCCTCAGCTCTCAGAGTCCCTTGCTAACATGGGGATATACTGCTGCGACATTCAGACTGGGTTCAGCTCAGCTGCTGAAGGAGCCCAGCAACCACTCTGCAAAGGGATCTGCTGCCTGCCAGTGCTACCCCTACAACCACTGTCGCCCTGCGAGGTCCGGGAGGCTTCCCCACTCGGTGGGAGACGTGGAGCAGGCTGACATGGCAAAGCAGTTAATCCAGGTGCTAATTAAGCAGCAGCTGTAAGGCACACAGCTGCAGAGGGTGCCCTGGGTAATGAGAGATTACTTAAATGAGCATGGGAGAGAGGGCAAGGGAGAAGGAAACAAAGCAAATGTGCAGCGGGGAGGAAAGCTGGAGCCAGGGTCCCTGGGTGAGGGTCCCATCAGGTATGTGCAGTGCCAGGGAAGCTGAACTGCGGGAGCTGGGGGGTAAATCAAGCTGGTGCCACCCAGGCTGAAGTGCTCTTGGTCGGGTTTTTGGTGTACCCAGGGAAATGTTCCTGCTGTGCAGTGAGGTGTGCCTCTGCTGCTCTGCATGCCCACCTGCGTGCTCACCTCGGAGCGGGCACGGGGCAGCTCAGCAGTGACGTGGAGGTGATGTGCCTGGGCTAGTCCTGAGGGAAGAGTGTGTGCCCGGGCGTTGAAGAGCAGTGGGAATGCTCTGGAGTCACATCTCTGTTTATTTTGTGCTGCCTTGAGAGCCCTTGCGCCTTGTTGGGTCTGGGTGCGGAGGGAGGTTAGTTCAAAGGGTTTGACCTTCCTCTCCCCAGCCTGCAAGAGGGACACTGTCATCAGGGTCTGGCTGCTCAGATGTTGCTTTTAACTTACAAAGCCGTGAGGCAAAGGGTGACTCTTCCTTGCTGTTTAAGCTGTGCTCTTCATGCACAGTGAAGAAAGAGAAGTAGGAGGGAGGTAAAGCAGTGCTGGAAAAGGTTAGGCAGCTGTGGGCTGGGGAAACCTCACAGCGCACCTGAGCAGGCAGTTATCGCGTAGCTCTGGGAGGTGGTGATGCCACCTCGCCTCTCATCATCCTCGCAAGTGTGAGCAAGCCGTGGGATGGAGACGATGCAGGTGTCAGAGGCACATGGCAGTGGTGCCAAGGGATGAGCGAGCTGACAGGGATTGCCGTCTCCAGATGGCCGGGTTTGTGCTGCCCACGGCCCCAGCACCTCCCAGGCTGCTGCCAGAGCTCCACAGCTACCAGGAGACGGGCCCTGGTGCCCAGAGGTTCGTTTCAACAGCAGAAAAAGGCTGAATTTCACATCAATTTTGTGCGGTTTTTAACCCTGGACTGAGTTTGTCTATTTCAGTGAAATACAAGGGTGGGGGGAGGGAAATACATGGTGTTTGAGATGTTTCCAGCTTCTCACCCACCTGAAGGTAACCGTGGTGTCATCAGCAGCCAGGTGCCCAGGTGGGGTTTGCTGAGCTCCGGCTGCGCAGGGTGTCACCCCTGGTATGAGCCCAGCTGGGGGAGGGGCCGGTGGCATGGAGGCAGGCTTGTTGGATGCCTCGGGTGGAGGAGCCCTGCACCCCTGACAGCACGGTTCCACATCCAGGGCCTCTGGTCCAAGCTCTCTGGTTTCCCACGTACCATCCTTGGCTCATGTGAGCTGTGGGGCCGGGGCAGGGCTCCTCCGAATCCCCGCGGCAGCTCCCCGCTGTGCCACCGGCCCACTGCAAGACCCCAGTGCTGGCCGGTGTCCCCGTGTCCTGCTGGGCTGTGACACCCTGCCGCAGCACGGCTCCTCGCAGCCGGGCGCTTCACCCCACGGCACGGACGCAAGCACAGCCGTCCCTTTCAGCCTGCAAGCGCGTTGCTATGAACAGCTCAATCCTTGTGTTACTCTAAGGATAAGAATTAGTCAGCTTTTAAAGCTTGAGATGGCATGAAATTAACTCTGCTCTCAGACAGCTTTTTTTTTTTATGGAGTGGAAATGCGAAACTTCAGTCTTAGTAACAGTGTGAAATACAGTGATCTGAGAAAATTGTCTGGTTTTGTGACCACCAGCCAGTCACGGGTTTTTGTCTGTAAAAAGTGCACAATGTAAAATATTGGTTAAATACATGTTTCTTTTATTGTGCCACAGAGATAGGTGATGCTTTCAAGTATGCTTTTAAGAAACAAACAAAACATAAAACAAGGGAACTAGCTTCTTGGTGTAGCGATGCCATGGAGCTGTTGCACCTGGCCCCTGGGTGTGGAACCCCACAGCCATGACACACCACGGCAGGTGCCAAAGCAGCATTTTCTGGGGAAACTTTGCATTTTCAAAAACGTTGCTCCCTCCAGGCACCCCAAAAGGCTGTGGGGTCCGTGCCTCAGACCGCTGCCTTCCACTTGCAAAGCAATGTGTTATGTACCGCATGCATGCACACCGTCATTTTTTTTTGTGGCTGAAAAATGCCGTGTAACACGCCAGGTGCTGTGGATGGAAGGGGCAGCACAGTGCTCTGCAGTGTTTCCCCATGCAGTCTCGGGAGCAAGGCTGCTGCCATCCAGGCTCTGGCTTGGAGTTCCGGGCAAAGCTCAGCATGGTTTGCAGAAAGTAAGCACTCCCAGACTTGCATTTCAAAGCACGCACCGGACACAGACTTGCTGTCCTTCTGGTAGCAAGCAAACTGTTCTAATGGCTTGTCAGATCATTTTAGAAAAAAATATTTGCAGTGGTTTTGCAGAAATATGCCGTACATGCACCAGAACTGAAAACTATGTCAAAGTAATTTCTCACTCTGGAAGTACTTTAGCTAAAATTCAAGCGCAAATTGCTGGAGGGAAATGTCTCTGGCAAAACCCACTGTGTTATGCTCGACAGACGAAGATGCTGAGAGCACTTCAGGTGTAGTTACTGCCTCAAGACACCCTAACTGGCAGTGATAAATCCCTGCTGCTGCGGTCTGGGGTCTGCGGCCGTGCCCAGCGCGGCTCTGCTGCGGCGAGGGCGTTGCGAGGCGGCTGCGCCTCGGCCGGCACAGCGCGGCGGC
>Ga0181612_108659_pt1 | contig 22676 bp, 14 predicted proteins | sample HoacroProtozoa21_FD_119630 | JGI IMG/M metagenome (GOLD analysis project Ga0181612, IMG submission 119630) | Hoatzin crop microbial communities from Cojedes, Venezuel. Combined Assembly of Gp0051906, Gp0051904, Gp0051908
CAATAAGGAATACAAGGAGTTGGAGAGCAGAAGGAAGAGACAATTATTGCGGGATCTCTCTGGACTACAGGGGATGAATGGGAGTATCCAAGCCAAGGCTATCCAAATCTTACCTTCTCACGAGTTGGTTAATACTAGAATAGCAGAACATCTAGGTGATAGCCAGAGCTTAGCTAGAATGCTGGCTGACTATCGGGCCAGAGGAGGGAGGATACTACAGAAAAGCGCAGATCCCTTTGCCCAAAGTAAGGATGTGTGTAGTGTCCCTGCTGGAAAAACTGGATGCAGAACTGAAGAGGATGAGAAGGGACTGGCTCAGAGTGAATCCTCCTGGTCTCATAAGGTAAGATTCAAAACTATGTTACTGAAAAAACAGGTTACATCAGTTTGTCCTGGTAATACAGAAGGTGTAGTGTCTTGTATTAAATGTTAAACCAGAGTTGTGGGGTTTTGTTTTGTTTTTGACGGAGTCAAAACTGCATTTTAGATTGCAGTGCTCTGGGCACTTAAGTCAATATAACGAGGGACTACGTGGGTATAAGAGACTGACTGCAGAATTTCCCTGAGAAGGGAAGAGGCTGTGAGACTACTTTCTGAAAAATGCAGTCAGACACGAATCAGTGTATTACATTGCCTGTTCAGCTCAACCGTATGTGACTGATTTCTGAAAATGAGTACATGAAGGGGGAGCAAACTGAAAGACAAGTTCCTGTAACTATGCTTTCTTGCTGCTTGTGTGTGTGATTTCTGGGAGTGTAATATTTTTGTCTTCAGAGGGCTTAATGTCACGGAAACAGCAGTAGGCTGTAATTTACATTGAAGTATTTGACTAAGAGTTTTGGTTATCCGAAGAAACGTGAATATCTCATAATGGAGGAAGGGGAATCCTTCTCGAAATTTCAAAGCAAGGCAGTATGTACTTGTAATCAAAATATTTAAAGTTTTGGGAAACTGCCATGAAAGCAACTAAGTTGTATCTGAGAAAAAGTATCTTGGGACTTGCTTGAACTGGAAGTTGTTCTGGAAAAAAAGTCTATGAACAAGAGTAACAGAACTGATCCCTTGGAATAGTGAAACGTTTTGGTCCCTGAGCCAATCAGCCCCCAAGTTCATGAGCAGAAGTCACTTTTTAATTGGTGCTTAAATGTAAGTCTGTGTAGCTTCACAGGCCGTAATCTTGCAAACTGTAAGACTAGCCCTTGCTCTGGATCAGACTTTGATGTTGTTTTAAACTTATTCAGTGATCAAAGAGAAGTATTTGGTAACTTCATAGTTCTGTAGGGTGTGGAAGGGGAAACAGCTCCATTCCAGCAGCAGCGTGGTAAATCTCTTCACAGAGGACAGAAAACTGGAAGTCTTTCTATAGCCTGAATGAGTAATTGAGGTATAATATATTGGCAGAGTTTTGACTCAACATGTCCTCAGCTGTAGAGTGCTGTGGAGACTATGGATGTTTATCTCGGGACTCTCTTTGTTTTCTGTTTCACTGAGCTTGCTTTCAACAGAAACACGTGCGTGTGCATTGGTTTCATTATGCACGTTAGTTACGCTGTTCTAAAAATGGCAGTTAGCACTTATACATGGTACAAGTCTACCTGAAGCTTGGAGATAATGCAAGGTTAATCTGTAGAAAAGGAGCAAACAGAGATTCATCTGTAAATAAAACTACTAGAACAGAATTTTGTCATTAGGAGCTGTGTGTGGATAGAGGTGTCTGTAACCAGTAAATGAGTTGTTTTCTTTCTACCAGGTGGATTGCCTGAGTCCAGTAAATCATCAGAGGCTCTGTGTTCTCTTCAGTAGCTCTTCTGCTCAGTCCAGCAATGCTCCAAGTGCCTGTGTTAGCCCCTGGTATGAAAAGTACTTCTCTACAGCTTGTATAGTTGCTATCTTTGTTCCAAAGTCAAGGTTCATGCTTGCCTCATAGCGGTATTTCTTGGAGGACTCGTTGGCAGGTTGTGCCCATCCTGTAACAGAAACTGTTGCCAAAATAATTTTGTCTTGCCTAGTCAGGTGGATCTAGAGCAGTATCCCATAGCCTTTGTAATCCACAAGGCATGAATGAGAAAGCCCAGCCTAGAACCGAATGCTTTAGCTGGTCCTTTCACTGCAGAGTAATGTATGTGTGGGGAGGGCACTGCATGCAGTCTTGTGGGGAACACTTAGTGTATGTAAACACAGATGAATGTCCAAGCCCAAAAATAAGCCTGGAGAGGATCTCAGAATATTTCTAGGTTGTATTATCTAAGAATGGCATTTGAATGTATTGCTATCTTTCTCATATTATTCAGAGCTTTGACTGTATTTCCAGCTTAGGGGGCTGTAATATGTTAACTGTGTGCAACTTATGACACACTTCTAGCTCTACAAAACAGGACAGATCTTGGTGTTTCATCATTCAGCTCAGGTGAAAATATAGAGCTGGCTCTCCCAGGGAAAGATCTGGTGTTCCTGTAAAAGCTTAGGAATGAACCAAAGAAGGTGGTGATAAACTCACTAAACGGCAACAACAAGAGGATGTAAATTACTGATATTAGAGATGTCTGAATTGTGACACTTAATACTTACACATTTTAAGTGGCTTGATCACCTCAGGTTCTGAGAAAACAAAAGTTGCTGTTAAATCTTCTAGAAGAATGATCTTTTCTTAAGGCTTTTTTAATCTTCTGGATGTACTCTTTTTGTAACTGTTTAAATGTTAGTGTTTGGTGCATCAAGCTGTCTAGACTTCTGTGCCTAGATATTCTTGAACATGGTTTGCAAGAGTGCAGTTGAATTGTATTTGACTCTCAAATGGTGAGTTTAAAGTTGTTCTAGTTGGACTCTTAGCTCGTTATTAGCAAACTTGACAGCAGGGATCTAGCAAGGGTAATCAAGAGGAAAAAAAGCCTTTGAAGGTCTACAGGGCTGAAAACAAGCCAGCAGTGGGTGCAGATCTGTGCACCTAAAGGCCATTGCACAGCTAACAGTGGCAGCATCCACCCTCTAAAGCTTTTCTTTCTCTGCTTTAGGATTGTGACCATGGAGTTCTATGGGAAAAATGACCTGACTCTTGGGATTTTTCTGGAGCGCTACTGTTTCAGGTGAGGAGGAACTTATTTTAAATTGCATTCTAAACAAAACAAAAGCTTTTGATAGCTCTGTGAAGTTGACCTCCTGTCCTCTTCATAGACTCTGTTTCCTCTGCACTTAGGAGAATAGCATGCAAATCTGTAGAGGCCGTTGTGTCCTAGTAAAGCTTACCACTTAAATCTGTTGCTCCCTTTGCTTTATTATCATGCTGCAGAGAAACAGGAGCTGGATTTAAGAGTTCACATACTCACAAGCAAATACATCCACTGCTTTCCCACTTGGGCCCTGTCCCTCTTATTTGCTTTAATGAGGAAGTGGAACAGATTAGAAAACGTCGTACAAGTTTGTAAAGACAAATGTGATCACTTAACACTTTCTTGTAGTGACTGGGGCTCCCAGGGCTTAAATTAAGAGTCTGAGCATGTATTTCAAATGGCTATTTTCCAAGACAAGCAACTGAACTGATCACAATTTTCTGAGGTTCCTATCTGAACTTTCAAATGAGTTCTGGAAAAAGCCTACACTACTCCTTTAGCATTATCCGAACGTCTCAGAGTAAGGCTTAGTCATATCTGCAAGATGGCTAACGTAAATGGACCAGGACACTTTTAGCTCTGGCAAAGTACTGTGTAGTTTATTTCATCTGACAGAAATGCAAGTTGTTATGTTTCAGTAATAACCAGTACTGCCAGAATGCCATACAGAATCTCAGCAGGCTGTGAAGCTGGATGGGAAGCCTGTGGCTCCTTAAAAGACAGAATTACTCGGTTCTCTCCACTGGCCACCTGCAGTAGCAAAATGCTCTTAATGTTCAGCCTTCTCTGGAGGAAGTATTTCATAGAATCATAGAAAGTTTTGGGTCGGAAGGGACCCCTAGAGGTCATCTAGTTCAACCCCCCTGCAGCGAGCAGGGACACTACAAACTAGATCAGGTTGCTCGGAGCCCTGTCCAACCTGGTCTTGAATGTTTCCAGGGATGGGGCCTCCACTACCTCTCTGATGGATGATGAGAAGGTTTAATCTCACAGTATTAAGTAATGCAGAGAAGATAGATGAGAGCTGAACTTTTTAACAAAACAGGGAGAAAAACTCCAGTGTAACATCCAACAAATTAAAAATAAGAAAGAAAGAGAGTCAGGGTCCTGCAGCTATTAGATGAAAGTGCTCATCTTCTAGTACATTTTTCAAGCTTGTATTTTACTCTCTGTTCTTAATTTCTTTGTGAGCTTAATTCTCTTCCCTTTCCTGTGAGTTCTGTTGAGGACATTAGCTCCTTTTTTTGTTCTTTTTTTTCTGTTTTTCCTTTTGCAGTTAGTTTTCTTGAAGATGGATCATTCTGACATCCAAACCAGGAAGAGAACAGACATCAGGAGTTCACAAAACTTTTGCCAGTGTTTTCTTTTATTCAGAATTTGCAACTGCAGGGCTCTGAAATGCTAAATTAATCATTGCTCGTTAATGAGTGGGCTCTGCTGTTTTCTTGAGATAAGGTTATGCCAGTGAGGTAGCATCAGATGATAGAACCCATTCACAGCAGAGGTTCCGAAGTGTTTTCTTTTCTCCTGTCTCCTACAACTCTCAGAAGATGGGACTACAAAAGGAGATGCGAAGCATTAGCCACCTAACTTACATCCAAATCTGGTAGAGGATGGCCCAAGAAACTGAAAATATATTTGATTAATAAAAGGAATTATTCCTAAGTGTGCTACCTGCTTAATTTGGATTTGATTATTTTAAAACTTCCTTTACATTATGTTAAACTGTTTTTATGTTTGCATTTCTTGAAAAACCATCTTTGTCTTCTGACACGGAACCATTTCAGTATGTTAGAATTGTCCTTCTTAGAAAAAGCAGAAGATACTATATAAAACTCCAGGAAAGGATCAGATTGCCTGAGCTGTGACCATGTGTGAAAAAGGTTCTCCCTGTGGATAACTAACAATAACATAAACCGAGCTTCAGGCCCTTATCAGTCTGTTCCAGAGTATTTACTTCATTTGAAATCACTCAGAATGTATTGTCGGTAAAGGTGCTTGTCATATCTCTCCTTGCTTATCAAAGGTTAGTCATGCAAAAGGCTCTTCTTAGTGATAGTTATTAAAAGGTTTTGTGAAGGGGTTAATGCATGTCTGTCGTCTGGTTAGACCTCAGCTGGGACCTTGGTGTAATGTTTCCTTAGCTCATGAATATTAGCCTTTCTTTTGAATAGACCTAAGATATATGGATAATCATCTCAATTACTTGTCTCGATAGGAAGAAGTCTAAATGTCAAGCAATAGCATCAAAAGCCTATAAAATTGGATCATGTTCTGCGGAAACATGTTTATGAGCACAGCAAGGTTTCTTTTCCAGAAGTGCCTACAGCCTCGGTAGCTAAAATGAGGGCTGCTTTCACAGCCTGTGCTAGATGTGTTCAACTACCAGCAACCTGTGACTTGCTTCTTGGATCTCAACTATACTTCTACAGAAAAGCTGTGACATTTGGCATCACTATTTGTACTTGTGTCAGCTGCACAATTCAACATAGGCAGTTTGGTATTCTTGACCCCCTGTTCACCATTTGCCATGCACTAAAAATAGGAATACGTGGAGACCCCTCAAAGAACTGATGGTTCATCTCATGTAACAGAAAGTCTTAAAAATACAACCTACAGGAATGTAGCAAAATATTTTCATGATGTAAAGAGAATGTTGTTTTGGTTGTCACTGTCCTGCCTGTCATAACCTTCCATAAATTCTGAGTAGGATCGTATGGAAACTCCATGCCTTGTTCCTTTTGGCAAGTGAAAGGGAAAAAGAGTTGTTGCTTTCATCAGTGTGTGCTCTTGTGCTTGGGACTGCCACCTTTCTCTTTTGTCCAGCAATTGCCCTCAGTGATTGTAGTTTCAGGGTCATCATCAGCGTCTCTTAAACTGTCATCCCAAATCTGGAACAGATGAAGTGGCAGAAGCAGAACTCCAACCTCTGACCTGTAACGAAAGGGAGGGAGCGCCCTGCTGAGCCTTGCTGTTGGGCTGCATCAGTCTAAGCAGCATGGAAGGAGGTCAGATGTGCAGAGATCACATCTCGAAGAGTTTAGGTTTAACTTCTGTGAAGACCCAGTTTCAGTATAATTGGCTCAACACATTACTAGGTATCCATGTGTTAAAGTAAAGCAGTAGTAGGTGATTGAATTAGTCAGGACATGGATCACAGCATAGGGACTCTCTAAACCACCACAAGCCTGACATATTGGTGATGAGTCACTCATACAGGAAGAAAACAGTCTAGTAAGACTACTGCTCAACTTTACTACTATACTACTTTCTCTGTAAGTGAAATTATCTTTTTTCTTTTTTTTTTACTGAGCGATACTGTTGATCTGCTTTAAATTGTATTAAGAAGTTGAACGTGAAGGGAAGTTAGATTCATCAGAAACTTAGGGAGTGCTGTAGGAGGTAAAAGGAAGGCAGAAAGCACTCGGGTTACGTTACTCTGAGCTTGTAATTTAAGCAGCTTTTTGTTGTTGCTTTCTCCTTGCTTTTCTGGATCAGGTGGATCTTAGGCTATGGTTACCCTTTCAAATTAGACTGTGCAAATGTGTATACAATTGTGTTTCAGGAGCACATACTGCCCTCCCATGTCCATCTGCCCTACAGACCCTGTTCACATGTTTTTAAAAAGTTTCTCATCAAGAGCTATCTCTATTTTGTATAGTTTAGAGCTCTGTAAGCAGTTTTCAGTGTTTACTGGAAGGATGCTAGTGGACAATGTTTTTGTGTTTATTGAAACCATTTTTTTAATCATCTGTGAAATTCTGCTGATTTATTTGGACATTCCTTCCTGAAGTTGAGCTTCATTACACTGCATTTTCATAAAGGAAGTATATTTACAGTCTTCTTCCCTGAGTGCACTTTTTACTTTCTTACAAGCTATGCGGAGTGTTTTCAGTAGTCATGACAACTCTCCACCTTTGTCTGTGAAAGCACTTTGACAGATTTTCTTCAGTACTTAACTGGACATTAACAAAAGGGTTGTTTTGCTCGGTTGTGGTTACTAAGCAAAGGCACCAAAATTTGGAGTGCAGTTGGTAAAAGAAGAAATATTCCTACCTGCCTCTAATCAGGTGTCTCACAGACATGATATAAGTACACTGATTTTTAAAATGACAAAGTATACCACCACTGCTAAAAATACAGTGCCTAACGTTATATATTTTGCAATGGCACCAAGTTATTCATTTTTCCTTACTCTTCAGTGACTGAAGGGAGTCATACTTTAAAACCTAGAGCTTTAAAGACCAAGTACCACGTGAAGTCAGAGCAGATGGAAAAAGGAAACTAACAACTCTGATTTGGTTGCTTAGTCACTTTGACTGTCTTTTAGTAATAATGCTTTTAGAGGGATAAACTACAAGCATCTTTGGCATATTCACCCATGTGAAGTATTTGCACTAAACCTCAAACGAAGTTGAACTAGTTTGGTTTCATTAAAACCTGTCATTAAAAGCACAACACTCAGTCTGTTTCATTTCAAGGCTTGTGAATCTCTTCTTAACACAAATCATTTTCACCGGAGAGGGATGCTTAGTGTACGGTTTTTCCAGCATTTTGGTGAGGAGAGTGAGATGAAACTCGGCAATCTCCGTGAGTTTCAGTCTGAGACAACAGTTTTCTTTAGAGAAGTCCTGTATATGAGCATATGCAAGTAGATGCTTAAATAAAGATACTCATACAGTCCAATGTAAATTAACTTGTTGAATTTTGTACGTAGGCATCTTGCCCCTGAAAAACCTGGATAGGCCTAAAATGTAGTGCGAGTAGAAGAGGGTGTTAGTTGAACGTACATGATCATGTGCTTGTTAGTGTTGGAACAATATCATTTTTAAGAACTGAAAAGAAGAAGAAACCAAGTGGAAATGGCCCTTCCATTTTGTAAAACTTTGAAGAGGAAAATCTTTTTGTTAATTCATTTGCCAGCTTTTCACGACACCAGATGCAGTGCTGCATAAAGTTTGGTGAATTGCACTTAGTTCCATTTTAGTCTATCACCTTTATTGCCATGTGTATCATCTTATCTAACATCACAAGCTGTTAAATGATGTTGCTTGTACCTGGAAGTGACAGTATATACATCTAGGGATCAGAATGCTCAAAACATTTAGCACAGCATATGCTGCCTGTGGAAATTTTGTATGTGAAAATACCCAGTTTAGCTCTGAATAAAGCAGCAGAAGTAAAATCCACAGCTGGCACTCTTTGTCTCTGCCAATTCCAAGTGGCAGGCTAAACAAACAGGAAAAAACCCATTCTGCTCTCTATTCTCTTCCCTCTCCCTCTACCCCCACCATTGAACATAGAGTTTTAATTGTCACGTTACAAAATGCAGGAACAGAATGCTAACACAGTTTCTTACTTATTCAAGATACCTAGTGATATTGGTGAGTTAGCCAGGATGCCCATTAATTCCCACGATGCTCATATGTGGGCAGCTGAGTATGATCCAGTGAACACCAAAATATTTCCAACTCTGTAGGAGCTAGAAGGCTGGTATATTGAAGATTAGGTGACCTAGCTGAAGGCTTTACAGACAGTGTTCTTCATTTGCTGGTTATGCTCTAAAGTCTTCCATCGTGCCGCTTTGTGTCTCTGCCTCTGAGTTTCCCAGTGATGTCGATTATACTTAATCTACTTCTTAAGTTTTCTGCAAAATGATCTGTAACAGAACGTGTTAGTCTGGGTTCTTGAAATGATCTTTAAGGTATTTTTATTCCGGTGTTAGTACTGTTTTATTTACTAATAGCAATAGCATTGACTATATAATGGGATGCTCCCCGCCTCTGGTGTATTCCCGTGAACACAGCACCCGGCGTAATGCACGTCATGGCTGGCTGTCACAGATGCTACCGGCATTGCTTACATGGCAAGAAGTGCTAATGCATCTGCCTTGTGCAGGTAGCAGGTAGGAGAGACACAGTAAGGATACGTGGTCATTGCCACCGTGGCAGGAGATCAGTAGTGGTGTCTCAACAGAATTCCGTACTGAGAATTTTTACATGTTTGCTAAAAAAAAAATATTAAAAAGTGGAGTGAATAATGAGACCAAAAAGTTTGCTTTCAGTGCTGTCACATTCTGGGTGGTGAAGTCATTCAAAAGTGAACAATGAAGAATTTCAGCACGATCTTAGAAGACTGATGAAATAATAGATGTAGATAAAATTTGACGTGGAGGACAGCTGAATGATGTACAAAAGAAAAAGCAATCTGCACTGTACAAATAAATTCATGAGCTCTAAGATGACTTGCCATTTAGGAGTGAGTTCCTGGGGATACAGTAGAAAATGTCAGATGATAACTCTGTGGTGGTTAAAAAAGTAGTTGACATGATTAATTAGGAAAGGCATAGACAACAAATTAGAGAACAGCATTGCATAAAGCTGTAGCATACCTGCATCATCAAAACAGAAAATGAGATGATCAGAGTCATGAGGCGCCTTCTGTACAAGGAGAAACAAAAACAGACTAAGGCTGGAAAATCAGAAGTGTCAGGATGAAGAGGAATTGGTTGTAGTTTCTTTCAGTACAAGAAGTAGGAGACATCACATGAAATTAGCAGGTTTTTGCCTCAAAACCAGAAAAGGAGGTGATCATTCATATGTTGTGTAGTCAGGCTATGGCACTCCATGCCATGGGATGCTAGAGGTGATAAAATGCGACCAAAAAGCAATTCTATTTTTTCCTTCTGTTCCCACTGAGAGCTATTAAAAATAAAGACAGCACCTCTGACTCAGGAATTTTCTGTTCAGCAACTTTGTGGAGGTCAAGAGAGTGTTACGGTAAAGCATCGTTGCATAGCTAGGTACTGCCAAAGAGAGGTTTTTTTGTGGATAGGCCAGTATGGCATTTCATGCCTATGAAAAAATTTGCATGGACAAAAGCCAAATGCTTCTGTCCTGTGAGCTTACTGGAAATAATGTAAGGGTGGTATGTTCACAACCAAGAATGATCTAGTGTGTCCTTCTCAGGGGCAATCTATCAGTCTAAACCACACTATGTGCTAAATGTGTTTGGTTGGTTTTCACTCAGTTTGAAACATTACCAGAGCAAAAATGCATCTTTTCAGAGTGTTTTAAAAGGAAGCTCATGTTTGCCACCAAAAAATTAGGTAAGTTGAGTTTGATAAGATTTTAAATGTGCTTTCAGTCCTCTTTTGTAAGATTCCAGTGGACAATTATTTCTTCCTCCTAAGGGACGAGAGCTGTATGAGCTCTGTCATGGCTCATTTCTGGTAAGTTGAAATTGCCGTTTTAAAAAGTTTTATATGGCTGAGAAGAAAGTCTGATAAAAATAAACATATCCCTGTGGTTTACCCTTTGTGTGTATAGCTAACATTGCCACTATTGTCAACAGATTTAAAGATGCCAAATATTTCATAACCTGGATTGCACACGATAGACTTTACTTCAAGCATATGAATGAAATAGAAAGGTCCTGATCATGCCATCTGGTGTATGGTGCTTATCCGAGTGAGAAAGTTCCAAATAAATAGGAGATGAGTGCAAATGGCTCAAAGTGCTAAAAATATATTTTTCCATGTGTAAACAGCATGTCAAACAGTGTGAGTTTTGGATACTCGTGGAAATACAGAAGGTGGAGAAAGAATGCACTGTCCTGAGAGACCAGCGTTTGCAAAAGTCATGCTATATAAAGACAGGGTCTGTAGTCCTGGTGCTCCTCCAGGGCTATTTTCTAGGCAAAATCTCACAAAAGTAGCAATAGATAAACATTATCCAGGTATCACAGTTTTCATTTTCTGTTTTCTCACTGAGTGACCCTGTAGAACCTCAGTTCTGTTGCTCCAGTTGGCCTTGAATGCATCAGTATAGCGTTGTACCGTGGCTACATGCTGCTTTGGAGTCTGTCAGCTGCTTGAGCTTTTCTGTTCGTCTGTGAAGGCTGTGGCCCCCAGGAAGAAAACAATTAGATTGGACTGTACGTGAGCATTCCAGAATTTCTGTAGTTTCTGGTACTTGTCTAGTGTGTTGTTATCTATCTGCCTGCGTACTTCTGAGCGAGTGGCCTTCATACTTCATCAGGCTTTGGGGATTACAGGTAACAGTTCGAGAGTTGAGTATACTTTTAGCATTTACGTAGTCACTTTTTGTACCCACACAGCATTCTGCACCGTGATTTCCACAGCGTGTATTTATATATTGTATGAAGAAACACAAATGGTTTTCTTTTGATCCTGCCAGCTCACCTTCAGCTCTACATCCCTTAATTTAGGACAGAAATACTACAGAGGAATCACAATAAAACAGTAAGAAACCTGTTTTCACACTGTCTGGCAAGGCATTAACCGTCAGCTGCATGGGGTTTGGACTGATACACACGTTTGCCCAGGACTGTCCTCCGTGAGGTTGCTGCTTCAGTTTTAGCATAGCAGCAGCTGAGCTACCCTGCAAGTAGTCAGGCTGGGTACTAGCAGTAACCTACCTGTGTCAGCAAAGAGCTCGGCATGGTCTAAACATTTGCTTATTCATGTAAGAGAAAAAGGAAGGTAGGGGGCTTACTGCTAAAGGCACTTGACTTCCATGTTGCATGTTGTTGTAGTTTGGCTGCTACTGTTACAGGAGCTAGCTTATTTATAGCAGTAATTGCAGTGTAGATTAGCTCTGTGTCTCTGAATATGCTTCGGTGACTGCAGATGAAGGCCATCTCAGCCTCCTCGCTCTAGTTTTGATGGGATTTCTTGCACAAACAAGTACTTTAAAATGTCCTTGGAGGATTTCTGGGTAAGGAATTCTGTCAGGCCTGGTTACCTGATTGACCTGACCTGGACTCAGCCAAACTTAGCACTAATAGGACAGATATAACTATTCTTTTACAACCCTGTAACATACAGCAGATGTCAGTTTGTTCTTTGCAATGTCCATGGTTTTGAAGTCCTGCATCTCTCACACTACTGGAAATGTGTTAGATTTGGATACCATATACAAAATATTCTTATGTAAAGAAAATTCTCTTAATGTTTCTGTGCTCTGACTGATGTCTCCCTCTGCTCATCTTTCATAAATAAACGTCACACATATTCTCATGTGAACATCCCAATTTTGCCGCTGTAAGAAAGGCAACACATGCAGGCTGGGCAGAGACACTTCAATGTGTACACAGCACTTCTCTGGTGTTATAGTGGTTTCTCAGTGCATCTTTTTTAAGGTAAAATTAAATAAAATCCTTAGATTCCCAGCATTAAAATAAGCCTGAGTGAGTAGAGGATGTGCACGTGCGTACTTCTTAATGAAAGAAGTCTTGGTAATGAAGAGTGAGTGAATTATTATATTGTGTAGGTAGTATTCGTTTTCATCATATTTAGAGATTATGTCTTGCATTTTAGTTTGGAGAAATCACACTTTGCTCCTTTATACTTTAAATACAAAAATGAGGTACCAAAAAAAAATCATTAATTCGTGTGAAGTAGTTTCTTGATGGAAATTGAATCGCATTTGGATGTGCAAGTATTTGTAGTTACCTGCAGAATCATTGGAGTCACAGTTAATGCAGTTCCTTAGATTGCCCTGAGCAGACTACTATCCACAGGAATGCAAAATAATGACCTGAGCAAATTATCTCCATTAATGCCTTTTGGAGATGTGATATGCATTACCAAAGTCTGGAAAATAGATTTCTCTCTCAAAACAGCACCCTTGATGGAGGAGATTAAGACCTTTTTTTTTTCCAGACAAAAAGCCAGCAATACACCAGCACGCACTTCAAACAATCCATTTATAACAGATAAAAGTATGGCTAAATTCTGTGTAATAAAACATTCAGATGTTGCCACACAAGTACTGGGGAGTAACTAGCCTATTATTATTATTGCTATTATTTAATACGTGATATGGCAACAAACCACTTAGTGAAGAGTTTGGGCATAGAAGAAAATCCTGAATTAATAGTGACAAGAGCAAGTCAATATATACCGAAGTATTAGAGTCCCCAGATACCCATGTCTCATTTCCACATGAGTGGCTGATTACTGTACGTTACTCTTGCCAATCTTCTGGTTATTAAGACTTGTGCATATGCTAACCTGTCCCATCCATACTGCTCACTGACATGTGAAGCCTCTTAATATCAAGAATCATTGCATAGCTCTATTTCTCAATTGCCTGTTTAAATCACTTTCCATAGCAAAGTTTAGTCAGCTGTGTGCTATTACCCCAGCTGTGATACCATGTGTCTCTGGATATAAAGACTCATTAGTTAAGTCTGAGTGTGTAAGATCTGGGTTTCTTAGCAATGATTTTGTTTTCTGATTCAGAAAGCTGTTTGCAAATGCGTGTCTAAAAGGAGTCTAGCCATTTGTGTTGTAAAGTTTTTGACGTTTCTGGATAAATGCCCCGTCAGAATAATTTTTAAAACCTATACAACTTTAACATGACCAGAGGTAAGAAGGGCCTGGTCTTTTCTGCTTCTCTCAGCAAAGCCATTCACTTCGTTTCCTTTCACTTCTCACTCTTTTTTTTCCTGAAAACTCCATTCTGTTATCAGAATTAGTCTTTATTCCATCCTTTTATGTAAATTCTGGAATTCTAGGTGAAGAACAAGACTTCAATGTCTGTCTGCCAGGTAAAAATCACTTTATGTAAAAAATATCAGTATCACTTGTATTTATTTTGATTTTAGAGAAGATTAATATTCCTGCATTTCGTGGCTAGCTCTCACGCAGCAGTACAGTTTTTTGGAACTTAATAGTTTGTTTTGAATGCACAGTAGCCTGGTCTTTCACTTGTTTGTTAGCCTTGCAGCACATTCCTACAAGTGTTATGACATTTGGTGTTCAAGGACAAACTATACACAGTATTTTGTATTGAAATGTGCGTCAGCATCCCTAAACCTGTAAATGTTATTGAATATATTTGTTATACTGGCATCTCTGCAGACACCTTAATTGGAAAAGATGCCATCAGAGCAATTGTGCTTTTCCGTAATTCATCAAGAAACTAAATTCTGAATATGATAAAAGCCAGGGACTGCTTGCCCAATCACAATAAGACTAAGTGAAGTCTGAACAACTTTAAAACCTTATCCGCCTCTGTGTCCTAAAAACAGAAGGGAAAGATGGACTGGAAAAGCTATTAGTGCTAAAACAGCTCTGACCTGATTATGCTATGTACTTTTTACGTAGTAGAAGAGATTAAAATATACAAGTTGTCCTTTTCAGAAGAACTCTGTATTGTAAACTCACTTTTGTATTTTAAGGGTAAAATATATCGCTGCAAATAAAACATGTTTCACGGCCATATGCACTTATTTCTAGGTTTAAAAAGGATTATTAATTTTAATTCTGAAGACAAATTAATTCAGAAACAAAAATCTCAGATTTTTCTAAAAGAAGCAGAACTATGAAACCAGGTCAGTTATGGACTGTAGCTCTCTATGCCAGCATTGGCCAGGTGCTCCTCATTTGTTTTATGGCCTCACCTCTATGGTATTCTTATAGCTCCCATTTCTGTATTTTCCTTTTAGTTTCCAAAATGCACAAAAAGGATTCAAAAGAGTTCTTGTATGAGAAGGAAAAGGAAAAATGAACAAGAATGCTTGGTGAGCTTTCCACTGAAAACAAAAAAACAGAATTTGCTTGATGAGGCGATTTAAATAGCTGTGGTTAGCTCTAGAAATCACCTGCTCCAATTCAGTAGCGAAGAAGTATGTGCTATCACATTTGAGGAGTAAGGAAACCTGATACATAAATTGATGTCAAGACGTACATCACATTTAAATTTACTTTGAAAGCTGTAACTCTATGAAAGGCTCACTCAGTGTTATTTCTAGAGGTTTTAGCTTTAAAGTTACAGACTTTTTTCACTACTGTTATTGCTTATATTTAATGGTCAGTGTGTCTTAATTATTTTTGCTCGTTTCCCTTTGTGCTAAGAACAAGCTAAGAGAAAATAGAAATAAATTAAGCTGTCTTCAAAGCAGTTATTTAACATTCTAATAATGTGCAGATGGGCAATTGGAAAGACTGTTGTGTGTAAAACACTAAAAGTAAAAGAATAATGTTTCGTTTCTATTTATAAAATCCATAAAAGGTTTGTATAGCTGATTGAATAACAGTCTTCAATCAGTTTGACTTCAATTATTGTGTAAAAACAAAAAAAGGAACAATAATAAAAATAGGAGTAGTATAGATAATATTTGTGCACATTACAATAGAATTCCAGTTCAGCATTTTTTTAATACAATATAGAGCAAAACTTGTATCAGGAGGTAATTTCAAATCTTCCTTTCCTAGGTGATTTCCTTAAAGTAGTTCTGAAAGCTCCAGTAAGTCATTTTGAGCTTTACTTAAAGGTAAACCTGTGATCTTCAGACAATTTAGGATATGAAATATTCATTTAAAGTGGGGAGAGTTTTGTGGCCACAGTGGTTCTAGAATTGTATCCAGTCTGTCTTTATGTAACTCTGTCCTTTGGATCATCTGTAATTTATTAGAAATTAATATTTGTAGGTCAAATTGAATCAGGTGGGGATTTTCCATCATTCATTTTCCAACATAAATTCAGGTTATTTGGCAGGGGAGTTGGACTAGATGACCCACACAGGTCCCTTCCAACTCTGACCATTCTGTGATTCTGTGATTCTGTGAAATTTAAGGAAAGTGCTTGAGGGTTTTATTGGTAAATGTTCCTTTTTAGCAGGGCTTAAGGGCAAGCAGCTTACTACACTGGGCTACTAAGTCAGCTTACTATCTTTAAAACATTGGAAAAATATCTTGTGGGTGATACTTAGTTCAGATAAACACCATCATGAGATGGAATGGTATCACTATTGGAGAACACTTACTTATTGCTGTGTTTGCTGCAATTTACTAGCCTAATAGTTTCATGTCACTGCGTTTTAAAATATTTTTGTGACTGTTAGCAGTTTTTGTTTAATGTATTATTCTTTGCCTTTGTAAAAAATGGCAATCATGACAGCAGAATTATCTCTTGCTGTCTGAAGTACTGAACATTGTGTCATCATTTACTAAACTTTTCCTCATAGACTTGAAACTAGACATTTAGGAAGAAGCTGGTAAAACAGACTTTTCCGGCTAAGAGAGCTGAGGATGAAACCTCATTTTTCCACATCCTGAGTGGCTTTAGGTGAGATACGAACTATTATCACTGTATGCTCAATAAAAATCGATATTTTGCCAATTACAAATGCATCTGCTCTTCTTTTAATTCATATTATCCTGTGTCAGTTTTAACAGTTTTAGCTAATTTTTCCTCTCAGTTTTCCTGATAAGCAGGGAATAAATCTTTCTTAGTATTTCCTTACCAAATTCTGCAGGACCAGATTTGGACTTTCTAATTGATGTCACATGCTATTCGTGTTAAATATATGGAGAGAAAATAGAACCTTCAGTTTCCTTCTATGTAGTACAAAGACCTTTAAATTAGTCCTAGAATCACTGAGGCTGGAAGAGATCTGTGGAGACTGTCTAACCGCTCTGCACAAGGCAGGGACAGCTAGAGCATGCTGTTCAGGAGCAGGGCTAGCCAGGTTTTGATTATGTCCAAGGATGGAAAATGCCATCGGAGCAACCTGTCTCAGTGTTTGACCTCCCTCACCATAAAAAAATGTTCTTCATAGATTTACATGGACTTTCCTGCATTTCAAATTGTGCCTCATGTTCTGTCAGTGCTAGAGGGGGAAACTGAGAAGACTCTGTCTCTCTTGTCATTACTCCATCCCAACAGATGTTTGTACACATTGATAAGAACTTCCTTGAGCCTTCTCTTCCTGAAGGTAAATGCCAACTCTTCCAGACTTTGCTCATCAGCTGCTTGTCTCAGGCATCGTAGTCGCCCTTTGCTGAACCCACTCCAGTTTGTCCCTGCTGGCTTTTTTTGGACCGCACAGCTGAGAACTGGACCCATCAGTCCAGTTGTGGTCTCACCACTGCTGAACAGGGGGGAAAGATCATGTCCCTTGACTGCTGGCCATGCTTCTCCTAAGGCAAACGCTGGAGGCTGTTGCCCATCCTTTCTGCAAGGGCATATTGCTGGTTCAGGTTCAGTCTGGCAGGACTCTTGGGTCCTGCTCTGTTTCATTCTGGCTGGTCAGCTGAAGTGTGTATTGGTGCATGGGGTTATTCTTTTCCAAATCTGGGACTCTGCATTTCCCTTCGTTGAACATGATGAGGTACCTGTCAGCCCATTTCTCCAGCTCGTTGAGGCCTTTCTGAATGGCAGCACGACCATCTGGTGTGTCAGCCACTCCTCCCAGTTCTTTGAACTTGCTGGGGGTGCTCCCTATCCATCCCAAGGCAGAGCCCCAGCCATTCCTGTTGCCATCAAACATACAGGGCAAGTATGTGTCCTTGCTCCGCTGACATGTCCTGCTTAAAGACCCTGTATCTGTCCAATGTAGCATTCCAGTTGTATGAGCTATCACACCACATCTCTGTGATCCCAATGAGATCGTAGCCCTGCAACTACACATCCACCTCAAATTCCTCCTGGTTATTCTACGTCTTGCGTGCATAAGTCTACAGGCACTTCAGATGGGCACCCAGTCATGCTGATTTCCCAGAAGAAGTGTGAGAGCTTTTGGACATATCAGCCTAAATATCTCATCATTCGTCTTTCTGTCTGTCAGGTGAAAGGCTGTTGAGTAAGTTTTTTAAATGGTCATTACCATTAAAGTTACTGATGGTAAGTTCCTTGAAAGTTTGAATAAATGTTTGAAAATCCCAAGGCTTATCTGGATTCATTAAACTATTTTAACTCTGGTTAGAATCTGACCCAGAAAAGGGCTTCAGGGATGATTTCTCAGGGTTCTGAAAATGGTCGTCTTTCTGCTTCTAGCCAATACCAGAGGGTTTATGTGATTTTGAAGTAAAACCATTAAATATATTTCTGTTAGCACAGTATTGATCTTGGACTTAATTAAAGGTTTTAGACTTCTAGCAGATCTTTTACTGAGCATGGGCTGAGTTTGTAATGAAGTCCAAAACACAGAGAAGGCCTTGTGGTTTTGAGGTTTGCTGCAAACATGAACAAAGGATTAGTTGGAGTCCTTGTTAACAGAGCGAGTTGTTTGTTTGTTATTAGTCTAGTGAGTGAGTATAAATTGCAGTGCCAAGACCAAGTTGCATAGTAAAAAAATTATTCCATAACTGTAACAGTTTTGAAGTGCTTGCTAATGGTTGGTATCATTTAGCTGGTTAAAGCATCTATAATAGGAAAATATTTCCTGGTCAAATAATGACAGTGGATTACAAAATAGTGGAGTTTTGAAGCTTTTGTCACTTTGTTCTGTTCGGTATTAGTACATATTTCTATAACCACTTCAGTATGATCAAATTACAACAATTTGCAAAGGAGTCGATGCGAAACTTTGGTCCGATATTACAAATCCTTCCTTATTTGCAACAGCTAAAAACAACAGCAAATGCACAGAATGCTTTGTGCACCCAACTGGTTGGGAGAACAGTGCTTTCAGTTTGATTCCTTGGCCTGTAAATATAACTTTTCCAAAGGGGTAGAAGGAATTTGTGTGTGAGAAATGTAATCTAGATGTGTCTGTACATTCTTTCAGATCAAAACCCAAGGTTTGGTGGCTTCAGTTTGCATTTAGCATATGTGGGAAAACAAAGGAGACAGAAAGACCAGACTGAAGTAGGATTTTGATCTCACTCTTAGTGGGTATTCCCCTAAGGAGTTAACAGGGATTTACCATCCTACTGTGGTAATAGGATATTGTTACGAAACTTTCTGTAATTCAATAATGCAAACAGCAGCAATGAGTGCTATTATGTATTTCTCAGCCAAAGAAGTTTGACTTCAAATACAGAAAACTGAGGTTTGCTTCAAAGCTAATAAAGAAGATTGTAGCACGATCAACAAATTCATTCTTAGTGTGCATTGATGTAATCAGGTATCCAGAACTCAATAAGTGTAAATCAAAGATTTATAAATAGAATATATATAAATATTCTCTGGATATATAAATAGATAAATGTGGTCAGACAGAGATGAAAATAAGGCAGTAAGTGGTTGAAGTATTTTGTCTAGTTTTTCAAACTTATGCTTGACACAGTCAGAATCTCATTATTAGTTTTAAAGCTTGGCTCTCAATGGTTCATTTCGTCTGCAGAGACAAGGGGGTTAAATCTTCCTATCCTTCTGTCATCATTCCTGTCACTAATCTGAAGTTTGGACCTAAGAATTGTATAAAAAGGAACATATTCTGAGGCATCGCTCACAGAAGTTGCACTTAATTGTATGCCATTAACTGATGAAATAGGAGATTGGATGAGCAGGAGGGCCCTATTCATGATAACTAACAGTGGCAGAATCAAGCAACTGACATCTACAGGTTTCCAGAAGGAGCAAAGGTAAAAGCTGGGCATTCTTTATTGGAAAAGAATAAATAAGGATAAGATAGTATATGTAGGCTTATATAGAAACATTTCAGTAGGCAGTGTTCCTCAAAGGAGACAAAAATGATGGCATCCTAATGTGTGTATTTCCAATATCTTAATAATTTGCCATAGATTCTACTATTCATTATTACTTTCATTGACAAATATTGGACTGCAGGTTTTATTTTGATGTTTGTCTGCTGATTTATTCATTTAGCCCCTGGACTATGCTAGTTTAGATCAGCTGAATATGCATCTTCTCAGACATCCTAAGGCCGTAACTTGCATTATAAAATTCAATTAATGCTTAAAATCATATAATAATTTGGTTCAGAGGGCCTTTGGAGGTCACATGGTCCAGTCCTCACTGCTCACAACAGAGCCAAATTCAAAATTAAATCATTTATGGGATTACTAGTTTATTTCTATAGTAAGATGGGTCTAAAGCCCAGTGTAAGCTCTGGTTTCAAACACAGGAAATTCTGCTACTGCATTTCTTACTGCTTATCTTATTTTGTGGCCTTTTCCTGCACTGATGCTGCAAAATGAATAAGCTAATAAGAGTGAAATGCAAATAGAGATCCCTCAGCAGTCCAACTGTTTGCACTTGCCTTAGGGTGTTCCAAAATCAAGCCATACTGTCTTTCCAGAAAAGCGTTGTTGATATTAAACTGCTAGCAACCTGTTTCTGAAATCCTTGGAGTCGATAAAACCTTTGTCTAATAAAGGACTTCAGGCTTTGGCTTCTGTGCAAAGCTTTGTTGGTGAGGTAATTGAAAGAATTCACTGAAAACTGGATATTCAGAATAACATCTCTAGATTTTGCATTTAATTTACTTGAAAATGAAATAATTCTCATTTATGAGCGCCTCAGTTCGGTCACTGCAAGAGCAATTCCCTCCTCTGTTTCTAAAGCAAGGAACATTCCCCTGCAGATTTTTGATTTTCAAAGGCATAGAACTTGTGAAGAAAACATTATACATGCAATTAAATAGTATTCACAAAAATCTGCCCAGCTCCTGGTCTGCTATTGTATTCAACCATAATAGCAGGGAAGCGTATGTTTATAGAAGATAAGGTGGTCGCTCAGACTGTTGCATGAGCAGTCAGCTGAAGTAAGGGGTCCAGCCTCTTGTTAAGCAGAGTGCTGTTAGGTTTTTTTCTTTAGTTTTCTTTCCCTGCCACTGCTTCCTTGTGCCATTAAGGTCAGACTTGCCAGTAGTAATGATTCCTGCGATTTGTCCTCCTTTGGAACTCTGTCTAAATGCATTTAAGAGAATTTGCCTGCATTTCAAGGTCACAGAAGGCACAGTGAGTCTCAGGCTTAGGAGTTCTGAGTGGCGTGGTGCTACTAAGCTATGCCGACTGGTCTGAAAACGATTTCCATTCTCAGACTGACGGGGCAGATGCCTGCATTAGCAAACTGTCCTGCAAAATTAAAGGCTTATGAAGAAGTACGTTTAAGGTAACCATTAAACCTGCATGCTTCTTACGGTTATGAAGTAGTCACTGCAGATGGTGGACTCAGTTTATCTTTTACCTCTTCTTACTTTATAAAAGTTTTTATAAGCTGTTAAAATAATTGAACAAAATGTAAGCCATTTGATATTTGACAAGTCCACACTGGAAAGAGGCCTCTACCTTCAAATACCTGCTAATGTATGATTCAGCGTCAAGCCAAGGGACTAAGCTAGGACTGAAAATACAAACCACGCTCATTTTGTTTCTGCAGAAATAATATGAACATCAAAGCAAAGCTGCTTTGCTTTGCTTACTGGGAGCAACCTTGAACATGTGCTATATAAAATACAGTATGCATATCTTGTATAAAATATGCAAATTTGAAAGGCAGTGATCCTGTAGTTAAATAGAAAGTGAAATATTAAAGTTTTCCAATAATGTTATGATAATTGAACTGTGTGTCCAGTCTTATCTGGCTGTGAAATAAATTGCAGTGGATTTTAAGTAAATTCTAAATGTTCCTGTGTTATCAGGGAAGCAGACTTGAAGCTGTTTCCAAGAAGATCTTTCATTAAAGACCCTTCATTTAATGACAACAGGCATTAATGGTAACTGTATCAAAGTGAAATATGGGAAAATAGTAGTAATGTAGTTATGAGTAAAGTGTCAGTTGTTGACACTTAATTTCCATTTAAAGTGACCTCACTTTGAAAAAAGAAGTCCAGTTGTTTAGATTTCTGGATTGGTGTCGTTGACCATGTCATTTTTCCTAGCTCCAGATCTTTAGCCGCTGTTTGGGTCTCTCTCCTAGTTTCAGTTCAAAATGGTAGTTGTGACGTTCGGCACTAATGCACATGCATCCCATGGCACGGAGCATGCATTCTTGCACTGCAATTGAGGAGTCATCTTGGCATTTGCTGGAGCTTGTAGTTGTGTTTTTCCTCTTCATGTTTAATAGAAACTGTGCATTCTTTCTTCTTTCTGTCTCTCTTCCTCTGCTGAAGTGCACTCAGATCAATTCCAGATATGTTGTCTGCCCCTTGTTCTCCATCAAATGTGCATCTCTTTCCTGCAGGTCAAAAGACAACATTTCATACAATGCAATAACTGGCTGGCAGACTCGCAAGCAGCTGACCCTGAGGGGGGTCTTGCACTGGTATTCCTCTCTTTTTTTCCCATTGTCCAGTATATAAACATGAGTCTTTAGACAGGTGACTGTTCTTGATTTTGAGTCCTCGTGACTTACAGAGGAACTTCTAAAGATATAAGCTGTAACAGTTCCAAATATAAAAGAAAAAAATAAAGCAGTTGTTTGCACTTCAGCATTATTTGGGGGAAAGAAGTGTTTTCTTAACACTTTCAGTGGTAATTCTGTAATTAGCAGTTTCCCTCCAAAAAAAACCCTCAAGATAATAGAGAGTTGGTTTTCTTTTATTTGTCTGTGAGGGTTTCAGTGGAGGCTATTTACTTCTGCTACTCAAGTAGTTGTATTACGAGCACCTGCATCACTAAAAAAAAAAAATTTAAGAAATGTGGTTCCCTGCTCTCTTTTAAAGATCTGAGTCTGTCATCTCCAATGCAGAAAAGGAACTGAACCCTGAAATCACAGAATCACAGAATCACAGAATAGTAGGGGTTGGAAGGGACCTCTGTGGGTCATCTAGTCCAACCCTCCTGCTGAAGCAGGGTCACCTACAGCAGGCTGCACAGGACCTTGTCCAGGCGGGTCTGGAATATCTCCA
>Ga0181612_143976_pt1 | contig 22674 bp, 9 predicted proteins | sample HoacroProtozoa21_FD_119630 | JGI IMG/M metagenome (GOLD analysis project Ga0181612, IMG submission 119630) | Hoatzin crop microbial communities from Cojedes, Venezuel. Combined Assembly of Gp0051906, Gp0051904, Gp0051908
AAAAAAAAAAAAAAAAGAGAAAGAACAAAAATAAGAAAAAAGGAAGTGTCAATGTTTGTCCATTCTCAAAGCACTATGACTCATTCCATTCTGTATATTATTAGAGAACAGTTCTTACAGGGCACTGGTAGAAGTCAAAATAATGTAATATATGGTTACAATTACAGAATCTGTTACATGCTGCTGTGTCAGTCCTTGTCACTTCTCATAGACAGGTCTGAGATCCATTTGGAAGATAGATGCAAACATGAAAAGATATTCACACTGTTTCTTTTCTCTGTCCCATCCACCACGGGATTGCTGAGCTGACACTTCAAGCCAAGCTGATGCTTCTACACTATCACCTTCTAAAGCTGACACACCAAATCCATTGTCTCTTCCCTTTCCTATGAACAGAGCAAACTGGGCAACAAACAAAGTAGCAAAGATGCATCACAGCCCAGGAAGCTGGCTGAAAGTGTTTGCAGAATCAAACCAAAGGTGCAGAGAAGCAATTCCTAAAATTTCATACATTTTCATACAATTCAAGAGAACCCTCAGATGCGAGCTAGTGCAGCATGGTGACTCTGTTACAGGCTACAATGTGTACTGTACACAGGAAAACAGCAAGCCCTATGATTTGGATTAATAGCATAACCCTCTAAATTTGTGGATTAACTGCCATTATATGCATAGCCCATGCCTCAGTTTTAACAGATCAGCACCAGGTGAGCTAATCTATTCAACACAACAATCCATGCCAACTGGTATACATCAGAGCATTTTAGAAGCACAGATTTCCACATCTTCCTCTCCTAGACAAACACAGAAACCTCATACTAAATGTCAAATAATTCTAGTCACGTTATTCATTGAAATAGCAACAGTTATCTTTAAGGTAATCTGTGCTCCTAAGCAAATCAGAAGGACTTTTGACAAATCAAGATCAATTTCAAGCAAGAGTGACACAAATATACCTGGTTATATCATGTCCTCAGACTTCTTTTTCTCTACATTTTGTTGTGGTGATTACCTATCTAAGATTACTGAGTCAGAAAGGCCTCCTTTGACCCCACCATAGAGTATTTGCTGGCATAGCTATTTTGTTAAAGAGCCTGATTTATTCCCTTTCAGTTTTGGAAATGTAGACTTGGTCCCAGTTTCAACATCTCATTACTACGTATACACTGTGATAACACAAAATGAGGACATGTTTACCTGCAGATATTTACCTTTTGGCTTCATCTCTTGTTTCAAGGATGTAACAAATATTAAACATAAGGCAGATACTCAGTTCATTTATACAATGAAAAGATTATTTGACTTCAGTACCTTGGCTTTCATGAAACGCTGCCAACTTCAAGTGAGAACTTGATTCACTTTATTAAGAACCATTCTGAAATTACACTCAGATATAATACTTTTTAGGAAGATGCCTGCTACATGAAGGTAAATGCTTTATTTGATAAGCATGGTTGTTTTCCTTCATACAATCTTTCGCAGATATTCCGTCAGATCAATCATTCCGTGTCACTGCCCTCTGCACTCTTTGTCACAGTATCTGAGCATCTAAAAATATCACATGATATCTATATAAAGTCTAAACATAGACTTTATGAAACTGTGGACATCAAGCAGATTCATAATAACTATTACCAGCAAAAGTTGTGGTAAAGATGCAAGTTGAACTTTCGATCCTCAGGGAAAGATTTTCTTACTAGTAATTTATTATTAGTATACCTTCAGAGAAAATTTACCTAGCTACAGTTTAAATTGAAGAAAAATACATATAGTATCTTAATGCATCACACTTTACATATATAGTGTCTGATGTGATAAAAAGATCCCCTCTTGAAGGTTAGTTCTAAAAAGTGTTCAAACCCAGCTAAAGAAGGTATTTGAATGAGAACTCCCAAATTTTTAATCCATTTTTCAACAGAGCTTGTCTGATCATAAATAGTTCAGAGTTACAACATTCTGTCTTGCTTTATTGGATATGTTTCTTCAAGGTGAAAAGTCTGGATACTTTTCGCAAGGCCAGCATTTTCATTGCCAGCTCATGTGCATCATAAATGCATAGGTCACCGTGCCTGTGTTTGCATCTGCGATGACAGGAAAAGCCGCCTTGGTGACTGCTATACAAAAATTATTTTTAGCAGCAGCTGCTGGTGAGCAGTTTTTGAGTTTCTTTAAGGAAATCAGGAAGAAATGTGGGCATGTAATTGTATGGCAGACAGTCTCAGGATCAGAGTAATAGAAAGCTAGTTTCTCTGCTCCGAGAAACATTGTCCTTTGCCCTCTACCACAAACACACAGAGTCCTGCATCTGGGCATCTGCTTCTAGCTTTTTTTAAATGGAGATTTTAAGTCCAAAGTCCAATCCAAATACAGAACATTTAATTGCCATTTTTCTGTGGTTCTAAACTTTTTAATTCCTTTTGATGCCTTATTTGAACAAAACAAAGCAACTCCTCCAGTCACAGAGAATTAAAAACCTCTTTAAAAGTGGCGGTTTATCCAAGATTAAATTTATCTACTGCTATTACTGACATGTATTCAGGTTATGACAGTATGGCTAACTTGCTTATAGATAGACTCCAATTTTCTCTCTCATTCAGGCGTTTCCTTCCAGAACCACATGCGAAGTCATTAGTTCAGCTCCGACTCAAAAGGAAGAGTACCACTCACTGAATCAGCTCCTGTGGCATCCTGCATTTTCCTTAGAGAATCTCCTCAGCCTAAGTTCTGGACATTGGATGTGATTATAACGCAAGGTAAAATGAAACTGAAGTAAAATAAAATATGTGTATATACATAATATACACATAGATACACACATATATTCAAAACATATGGAAAATGTATCTGCCACATGAGACTGGAGGTTAGTGCAGATCTCTGTTTTATAATTTATAAAACATACATGTTGCTTACACGTTATTCCCTTTCCTTACCTTTAATAAAAAAACCCAGAGAAAGCAATTTATGCTTACTAAAACCAGCAGCATCTCTTGTAAAAGATAAATGCCAAATTGTATGGTGAACTGGAAAAATATAACACTGCTTGTTAGCCTGTTGGAAATTTATTAATTTTTTTCTGTGTAGGTTTTTCTTTCTTTTTTTTCCTTTCTTGATTTCTTTTTTAAATACTCTCTTCCCAAACGGGGAAAATTTTGGCAATGATTATGACAATATCTTATGCATAGACAAGAAGATTAGGTTTTCAATCTGATTAAAACTTAACTACATCTGTTAAAACTCATGCCTAATGAAAGACCACCTGAAGGTATCTGCCAGTGTCTCCTGTTCCCAAAATAAAATAACAAAAAGAATCATATCAGGTATCTTGTTTAAATATCTAATAGCAGTTTTGTTTCGACAATTCAATATTGAAGGAAGAAACTTGTTTGTTGAAATTGCTATCAGACTAACAGGGCAAACAGGTTTTCAGTGGAAGTCACGCTGCATGTAGAAATTCAGAAGGAATAATTACAAGAAATAGAATAGCTTTGAAAAGCCAAGTACTCTGTCAGTTCTAATAATCCTTCTTTCCTCATAGTAGATGAGGAGCTTTGTAAGATGACATTGATATTAGAAGAAATAGAGCTTCTCATAATAAAGAAACACAATATTGGCTCCATCCCTAAATATTTGTATAGAATTAAATAACTTTCTCCATTAATATGATCTTCAGGACTCATTCATGATACACATAATAAATCAATAAATCAGTAGGATTGGTTTGCAATGTTAATATGCTTTTAAAAAGAACAAATACAAGGATTAAAATCCTAATTATAGGGGAAATAATGAAGGTGTATGATGGAACTGTAGATTATATATTGTTGAAGGTGTTCCATTTAACTACTATACCTACTACTTTCATTCTCAGAGAGGAAATTTACCCTTAAAGTATCATTTTTATCTGACCATACTGACTGCATTATAATCTCAGGTAGTACTTTTAATGGTTTATACTGTGTTGACATTAAACTTGTTGGACAGATTTGCCACTTCCTATTCTAGCCATTTTACATATTCAAGACATACAAAGCAGTGAAAACTGGCTTTTCTTGCCAGCAAAGCATCCCACAGCCTCAGAAATGTTCAAGATTTCTTATTCAAGCTCTTGTTCAAACTGTTCTTCACTATAGAGGTTCTCAAATGCAATATGACCAGCTTCCAAATTTGAGTTTTGGACTGTGTTGACTAAAGCTCACAAACACAGTCACACAGAATGAAGAACCATCATATAATAAGGTCTTGTATTCCAAACATATATACTCATATGATACAATATAGAAAGAAAGGCATGTAGTTCTGATTTCCTATCAATGGATCCATATGGTAAACAACCAAATTTGCAGACTACCTAACATCAGGAAAATATTCAAGAGCAAACCAACGCAGTAGCAGACAGCTTACATCTGCTGTGTAAATTGTTGTATGTATTCAGCTGATTGATTCACAGAATGGCACCAGGCTTCAGCTACAAGTATAGGCTGGAAGTTGTTTGTATTCCATTTAATCAATATAGAAAAGCATACATTAACCACACTATTATGACTCCTGACAAAAGGAGAATAGAATAAAGTTATTAAAAACTCATGGAAATTACTTAGATATTAATTCAAATGTGTTTAGTGAGTTCATAAGCAGAGGGGAATTGCTTTTATTGTGTGCACCAAATAGCTCAGTAACTCTGATATAAATGTTCCACAAGTTCAGATATAGCCTAAAGAAACCCCTCCGTCCTTTAACTAAGCCTATTTAAGTATAGGCCACATTACAATTTCCACAGCTTTATGGATGGGCCAGACTTTTTGTGCAAAAGTATGGTACTTTTGACAAGGAATTAGCTGCCTCATGCTTGTAAGCCACTATGATACGTCCAGGGGCACTTCAATGAGTGGTCCATCTTGCACAGAGGAAAGACAAATGAAAAGGAGTGTGCCTCAGAGGCAACTTAAATAGGTGGCTTAAAAAAAAGGTTCCTTTCAATTCTGATCTCTGCTCAACTTAAACCAGTGATCTTACTGGTGCAAGGTACATGGAGAAGAGAGTCTGGACTGACCGAAGGAAGATATGAGAAAGAGAAAGGGGAAGAGGAAAGAGAAGAGTAACGGGAAAAGGAAAGGGAAAGGGAAAAAGGAATAACCTAACATCTCCTTCCCCTCGTTGAAGTCCAACTTTTTAGAACATTTTGTCAAGCTTTTTGGAATGGCAAGAAGATGTCCAAATACATTTGAGGCTCAGGATACAGCTAGATGGTGAACTCACAGTATGATCCTCTGTAAGGGGTTTGTTACATGCTGCAGGTATTCTAGTTGTTTGCAGGGCTCAGTAAAGTTTTTTTTCTGGGAAAGCCAAATTAAATGAGGAAAAAGGCTTTTCTTGCTTTCACCTAATACTAAGGGATGATTCTACCAGTATTTTTTTTAATTCAGTAGTAGGTTCCAGGGAGGTAATACTGTATTTTAGCACCACCAATTCCCTGTCCTTAAAATGAGCAGATCAATTGGAAATGGCAGTGAGAACTCTGCAAAAATTGACTACTGCATGGAAACATTGATCATATATTGTAATTTAGCTGGTTAGCTCGAGAGAGGAAGTGAAAATCATAGTGGTTTAAAAATAACTAATTTCTCTCTATTTTATAACAAAACATTTTAGTGCTTCTTTCCAAAAAGACTTTCTTTTCACCATTTCTTTTTATTATGATAGAGTTGTGGGGGGAAAGCAGAAATCACTTTGTTTGATTAAACTGCAACAAGTATTTGTAAATGCTTTTCAGGTAAATTATAACATTTTTATGTCTCATTTAAGAAATTAAAATATATTTTAAAATTTCACAACCTCTCTGGAACAAAATTTTCACCTCTGGTCTAAAATGATACATAAGGAATAAATAATACTGTAGTTTTACAAATAAGATCCCTAATCACAGAAAGGTTTTTCCTAGTTCATTGACATTTATATAAGGCTCTATCTGCAGGCATTACATTGAAATGTCACCTTGAAATATTTAGTTTTAAGCTGTCATTCCCACAGACTTTTGAATAAAAACTCTAAGTGAAATCTTAATAAAACCTAAGCTCACTAGTTGGTAGTATATTCACACAGCTTAAATGATGACATAGGGAGAAAGAAATTTGGAGGCAGAGATCAAGGAGAGGAAAAAAACTGTTACAGTTGGAAAGTGATGGCAAGTGAATGAGGCAAGCAAATGAGGCATGGAAAGAATTTTAGACAAAGCATCAATATGAAAAAAATTGTATTAGACTATAGACATACAGCAGGAGTGAATGAGAAACAGTAGGTAGGTGCCAAATCGAGCTGGTTACAAATTCCCATCCAGACAAAATGGAGTAGATGTACACAGTATTTTTCACTGATGTTTTGTCAATTTTTTTTTTCCCAGTTACTTATTCCAGGATATTGCTAAATGAAAATATGAATAGCAGAAGATTCTACTTTGAGCTTGACCCGGAGAAGAAAAGAAAACCATGGAAGTTACTAAAGCAGGGTTTTTTTTTTGTTTTTTCTTTTGAAAGTCATGATTTTTGTCATGAATGTAAAAGCATATGAGAACATATGAAATGTGGTTGTATAGCTCAGGATCATCTCACCAGTAGGTTTTTCAGTCATTCTTTTGCAATGAGGTTTTCAAATTTTCCATTAAGCAATCCACCAGCATTCATTCCTCCTCTGCCCAGGTCCAGTGAGAATGACCAATAGTTCTATTCAGCCTGCGCTTCTCTCCACTTCAATTAGTAAATGTTCCAGTGAAGTAATACAGCATCTACAGTCACAGTCATTCTCTATAACCAGACCAAAGTCTTATTAGTTTGGGTTTGGTTTTTTTGGGGGGAGTGTTGTTTGTTTTCTTGTTTGTTTTTAAAGAAAACTACAGGCTTCTAAACCTATTCCCTGTCTGGAGAACCCGTATCAGTGATGCTCTGGTGCACTAGGCTATTTGGAAGATATCATTTGGGCCATACAAGGGACTTTCCACTCCTAACATTTGCCTCTTGAGTACCTCCTTCTCTCTGTCAAAGGTTTTATAAAACAAAATTACCTGCAAATATTTAGGAAGAGTGTTTTTACCTCTTAATTCCTGTCTTGAGATTTTAGGATCACATTCTTATTTATGTCAACGTCTACTGTCAAGAGTTAGTAAGTACAATAGGAACAAACTGGGAGGTACCTATAGGCTCTAAAAAGTGCCTATAGACCCCCAGGACATAAAATACCCTGGCAAGTAAGGCTGCTCCAGCCCCAGTTGTAAGTCTCTACTTTAAGAGTGATAAAGGTCTGGATGACAGCGAGTGATTTTTGGCTGCTGAAGTGTGTGGGCGGAGGCCCAGGGACCTAGAGGTTACATGAAGATTTCTTTAGCTCTTTAATGCATTCCAGGATATAAACAAGTGTCTTTTGCTGTGGGGGGATAACAAGTCACCTAAGCCAGCAAATTTCACTGTTAGAATCCCAAGTTCCCTGCCCTTTATATGTTTATTTCGTAGAGCGGTCAGTCTAGCTCTGCATAGTCCTTGCTCCAGGAAATTATTAATTGTATTATGCTTGTGTGAAATCAAGAGATTCCTAAGAGGCTGTCTACCAAATGCAGTTATTTTTCCATTTAATAATCTTTTTATCCCCTTTGTGTTTTTATAATTTTCTCAGATATGTTTCAGTCCACATTTTGTTAAAATGTCCTGGCTCAGCACATTCCACGCGATTCATAGATAATCACAACACAGACAAAATGTATTATTTAGTTGGCATTACCTACTCTCTCCTACTGTTGCAGCTGGAGAATTCGTTATTTCTGAAGACTGCTAGGCTTCAGGCATAGATGTATGAAGTAGTTAACTTTTCTGTTGAAAACTACATCAATAGTTAAACAAAGATCATTCAACAACATTTACAACTCCAGTTGCATTCATTGTTCCATTTGTTCAACAATTTAAAGGGCAATTTAATTTAAATTCCTTTTGATTTAAAAGATAAAATCTTTCCTTTTTTGTTTATTTAGTTTGCATTTTTTTATGTTTTCTAGCTGGAGATTTTCGCGCAAAGCTTTCAGTAGACCACTAACTCTGTCTCAGAGCCTCAGGCTATGCACGTAGGCCACAAATTTACTGAATTAATACCCAATATTTGATAACTATGTCATTTTAGTGAAGTCAGCATGCCCTTCAGGGTGATCACATATTCCAAAACTCTCCTGCTATTAAAGCTGATCAAATTTTGATGGGAAGCATTATTTGATTGCAAGCCTCCTGTGGTGACATTTCAGAGCATCCAGATCAAGCCTCTTCAGCTCATTTATGAAGGAAAAAATGTTATTGGTAAGAAATTGGTGGACCTGAGTTATTCCAATTAGTTCAATCCTTATCAGTGTAATTCATTCAACAGTCAATGTAATTCCTTCAATAACCTGAAGAAGCAAGTGTTTAAAAAAGTTAACAGATTGAGCTAATTGCGTGTTTAAATTCTGTTTCTTGTTATGAAACAGAACTTTTTGAAGTAACAGGAATTAGAAATAACATTGATGTTTCCAGAGAATGAAAGTATTCTAGTTCATAGTGGACTCTAACAGTCCAGGCTCAATAAGCTGTGTATTTGATCAAATATTCCTTTAGGCAGTAATATTAAAACTTTAAGTTTCTTTTTAATAGCTTCTGTTTGGGGTAACACTTATGCTAGTCCAGTATTTCTGAGGTTTTCTGTTTGTTGTACAGCTTTTGACTGCACTATCCTGCTTCTTCTTGTTACAGTACATCAGAGCACGTCTGTTTAAGTAGAGATGCTTGTTGCATTTGCTGTCTTGCAAAGAAGACAATCACTGTGTGGGTGGGGATCCCGTTTTATCATTATGTGTAGAACATTAATAAACTATTTTAAACTGAGGATGCATATATAAGTCTTTATTCTGAAGAGCTGGTATACCTTTTCTTTTTGTTAAGGAAAGCAATCTTATTCCCAAACATGTGCTATTCTCTTTAGGTCTTTTAATAAGGTAAATCATGGCTCCACTGCTTCAGAGCTGGTCTTTGTCAACAATATCTGGATCTTTCTTCTCCTCATAGCCGAACTGAAGGACTATATTTTTTGCAAAAAGAATGAACTCAAAAGAATCTCTTGTTACTGACGCTGAATGATAACGGCAGTGTCATAAACTTACTCTGTAAACTCCTTAAGGACTTTTGCAAAGGTATCGTGCCTTTTATTGATAAAGTCAATTCTGCAAGAATGTCCAGAACTTGCTGGGAATATCTCTGCATGAATTGGGATGGAGGATACTTCAGTAAATTCAAGTTTCTATGCAATGTTCTCGAGTCTGGAGATGGAATCAAGAGTTGCAGAGAAGTCACTGATGCTATTCTGTACAAGTTTATTGGTATACGAGAGTCTAGTGTGTAGCTTATAGTATGAGAACTCTCCAACTGTATTATCGCCTGCTTTCTTTCCTCATCTATTTCAGGTAAACACTGATTGTTATCCAACAAATAAAAAGGCACTCAGCACTTGTGTGCCAGATGTGCATTGGTATGCCAGGGCAATCTACCTGCAGAGTATATTTCATACCTTTTGTTTTACAGAGCATGGATGGAATAAATTACACAACACTTGGTCTGATCTCAGAAATTCACCAGTGAGAATAAATTTTTTGCACAGCATCAACAGTTCAGAGTGGGCCCTTGAGCCTCCTAACACAGGCATGACTAAAAACTCCACAATGCCTTTAATTTTTTGCCAGAATATTGTGATAGAAAGGGAAATTCCTATATCTAAAACACAGCTGCACCCTAAAGGCCTCTAAAACACTACTAGTTTGTAATATTTCTGGGTAATCAATCAGACAATACAGTGCTTTTTCTTGAAAGATGTTTGGCCAGGAGGGATCAGGTGAGAGGAGTTGTTTCACCTTCTCTGATGAAGGTCATTGACTATTGTGTGGCAGTAATAAGACAAAAATGCATTGCAAGGCTTAATAAATAAAGCTGCTGTTCTGCTCTGCACAATTCTATCTGGCATCCACAAGAAAACAGAGCTGAAATTAAGGCTCCATTCATTACAAAAATAGTCTAACAGTATTTCAGAGCTGTCTGTTTTTTGTCAATGGTATTGAATGGTTTCTATCTACTGTAACAAGTCACTCAACAGTAAAATAAATGGTAGTTGATTGTATGCCAATAGTATATTTAACAGTACTCTATTGTATTGAATGCTGCTGGAAATGTAACAGGTCTCGATAGGGGGAAAAATACATGCTATTTTTAAAAATAAAATATTGATGTAATTGGCTTTCCCACCCACAGTGCTTCACAAGCCTAGAAGCAAGATTAGTTTTAATAGTTTGTTAGAAAATTTAGGGAGAATGGAGAAAGAGGATCTTGTTGACTTCAAGGCATTTTGAAAGTATTTAATTAAAAGGAACAACTACCTTAGACCTTCTTAGAATGAATTCTCAGATTTCCCTCCACCTCCCCAACTGTTAAAAAAAATGAAGTAGCATCCTACAGTGCTAAAATAAAGAATGGAATAGTAATGTTCCTCATAATTAACACTTTCTAGCAACGAGGAGCAATCATGGAACTAAAGCTATAATCACTCCTTAGTGGCAGCCAGTTTTACTGACTGATTGGCAAGCAGGCAAGACCAAACAATGGTGGATGGTTTGCATTTACTGCAAACACACTCTGAGGGTACAATTTTCCCCCTGCTGTCTTCTCTGTTTGCTGTTCTGCACTTGGGTCTCATTAGGTCACAAGTATACTTTCTCCTCCTCCACTTTTCTTTAATCCTGGCACTCTGACTTTTTGTAAGCAGATAAGTTCATAGTCGTTTCAAGGTCCCATTTGGCTCAGTCGGAACCAGCAAAGAGAACTTGAAACTCCTCTGATTTTTACATCTACTAAAAGGGTAAGAACTTTGGTCTTCAATATCTTACAACAGATGAACAACACGGCTCCAAATTCATGGTAAAGACTTTCCTTTGGGGATTGCCATTCACAAGATCCTACAGCAAATATGAAATTCATAGGTAGTTTACTTGTAATTTTTCCTTGCTGGCCTATGAAGATGTGTATTCCTCTGTCCAAGGGATACAGCCTGGATGGATGGTGCAGTTAGCAGCAATGCATTTACTGAACTGCTACATTTAGAGTAAAAAGGACAGCCAACATTTCTTTTTGTAAAGGTAGTAATCAATATTGGGTACCCCTATATCATAAAAACTTCAAGCAGGAGAAAGTATTTTTTCCTAGCAGGAAAAATAATAAAAGAAACAGAATCAACAATGGAAAGATCACCTATTGAAACAGTTAAAAAAATTGGCAGCCAGCTGGTAAGTAAAACCCTTTCACCTGACTCAGCTGGAGAACAGGGTAGCATTTAAATAGTTCCTCTTTTCCCACAGTTTGTATTAATGAGATTTCTAGGACTCAGGTACCTAGGCAGTTGTGAGATCGAAAACCATAATTAAATGAACAAACAAATAACAAACAAAATACCCCCTACGTTTCCCCTTGGTTTTCCTTTTCAGGTGTGGAATAATTAAAACTACTTTCAATATAATTTTTTCAGGGTCAGGGGCAGAGGATGGAAGAAAGGGGAGTAAAAATATTTCAACCAGCTAGAATCAGTGTACCAATTATACATAAGAACACTTTAAATCACACTCTACTTTCTAATAAAACACTGAGATTTCAAGTAACTGCTCAGTGTATAAATATATGATTACTTATACCACTAAAATGCACTGACAACACAGAACTGTGCAAAATACATGGGAACACATGCACACACAAATACTTTCTCCTCTCCTTTCTTTTCTCCTAGTCCCTTACAAAAACATAAAACCATTCCAACTATTACAAGCAACCAGCAATGGTCATCTTTTTGTCTCCTAATCCTGTAAGATGACTTTATTTCACTAGTTATTATGAAGTGATTTAAGAAACTTCTATGAACAGACTTGGGCCAGTACTGTTTAACTCAGGAGAGCTGGCATATTGCATGATATCAAAAACTGTAGTGAGACAAAGTTGTTTAGAAATGCGTACAAGCAATTCAACTTGCAAAATGAGTGCAAGCTATAGGCCAAACCTGATGCATTGATCTTACTGGCAAAGTAAAATACACAGATTCGTGCCCTCATAATATCTTTTTGATCCGTTCACATGAATGTATCCAAGAGATAGAAGACCTACATAACCAAAGTTCTGCGGGACTAGTCCTGCATTTTTTGTATATGTGCCTGGGGAAGGGAGAAAGGTGGAATGTTGAAATAGAATTTTTAAATGAGGCTTCATCTTAATTTTTTTATTTGGTATGACTAAAAATCATACAAGCTAAAATATATTTTTATTTAGTCTCAGATAGGTGTGTGGCATAATAATTCATATGCTTTCTCAGTAGACAAATTTTTAACCTATGAGACAATTATTTCTATCAACATTATTTTTAGATTCATTTTGAGTCATCTGAATGCCAACAACATAATTAGAATAGCCCACATAGTGTCTGATTATGTTTCAATAGCCCTTTTTCTTTCTCTTAAACAAGCAGCTTCTATTAGTAACATGAAAATGGAGCATGCCGAGTGAAACAGGCACAGTGCTTTTCAGATGAGCTGTGGATTCACAAAGAAATGCCTAAGTTTATAAACTGCAGAATGGAGAATCAATTTTGCTGCATGGAAAATACTTAATTACAGTAACATTTACTCCAAGAAAATGACATTCTTAAAAACTCCATGAAAAACTGACACTGATGTCCCACTGAGAGGTTTTTTTTTTCTTTCCATAAATAGATTGCAGGGCCTCAATATTTATTTCCTGTGATACTGTGAAAGGAGAAGACTGAAGGTTTGTGAGGATATGCTGTAGCCTGCATTCATTGAGAAGGTGGTGAACACATGTACAACACTCAAAACTGTTCAAAATCAGCAAAAAAGGCCCGGACCCTTTACCAAGCATACAGGTATCTACCCATCAGCTGGAGGAACGAGGAAAAGAAGGTGAGAGAATGAGGCACAAAGTACAAAAATATTCAAGCTATTTTATAAACCACTTCATCAAAAGTAAGGATCTTTGATATTCACAAGGAAGGTGGCTATAAAGGTGTGTAGCTCTGAGGTGATGGCGGATATGAATAGCTGTAAAAGAAATTCTGATGCAAATCCATTTTTAAAACTGTCTCCCTGATGGCTCAAACACCCTTTTAAACAGTGTGACTATGGAAATGTGCATCGATGTTACAGAGAAGCAACTTCCCTGCTGAAACCTTGCTAAGTAGACAAATTCTCTCTCTTATTCCTTCTCCAGGAAGAATTTTGAGAAGCCTAGAGGCAGCAAACCTGCAGAGATGGCATGACAAGGGTGCTAGAAAATCAATTTAAAATACTGTAATTTTGATGTCATTTTCTGGCTCTGAGGGCACTGTTATATACAAGTATTGGGAGGGGATGGAGATGAAGATGACAGTGGATGGGATAAAGAAACCATCCATGTAACTCCCAAAGTCAGATAGGTATAGGGAAGAAGAATAAAGAGGGAACCCACTGTGTGGAACCACATCCTTCCAGGAATAAATACTAACAGTAAACAATAGGAGGAATTTCCTATACTTTCAAAGAACTTAAAAAAAAAAATAGGCCCTGTTATACACCAAAAGTAACATTTGTATTGTAGAAAGACTGTGTAAAGTCCTTCTTCAAACCTGCTTCACTTTCAAAATTTTACTTTCTCCATGGAAGAATTTAGTTAGGAAAATCTCATACTAGTCTTATTTTATGGTTCTCTTCAGTGCTTCTGGTTCCTTTGAAGACGTGTGAAATACCTTAAGTTCAGACTCAGTGTACAGGCAAATTTAATGTTTAGATTTGTCAAGTTTTTATTATAAACGTCTGTAGAACCCTTCATAATTTAGCATGCTGAAACACTATTACTAGAATACAAATGAATCCTTCAAGAGCTTTTATTTATGACACCTTCACTCATATAAAAATCATTCAGTCAAAGACTCATGGAAATAAGTAAATACAAGCATGATATTAAGTGTATCTAACAACAGGTAAAAAAAAAATTCAATATTCAAGGACAGACTTTATAACCAAATATTATTAGCCTAACTCAGCAGTTAAAAGATAAAAGGCTCAATTTCTGTACAATTGTACTTCACTGAAATATAAGTAAAAGGAACGATCAGCCTCAGGGGTTTAAGAAAACAGTTAATAAAAATCTAGTTAATTTTTTTAATGAGGAAAACAAACCTATCTTTCTTAATGACAAAGACACAGTACTCATAATCAATTTTTATATAGCTTCTTTAAAGGAAAACTTATTGATGAAGATAAAATTTCATGCTTCTTAGTAGGCTGAAGTTGGCTGATGATGAAAGCTACAGAATTCATTGCTCTGATTAATAATCAATAAGTGAAGAGCAAAACTCTGCAGAAATTATTTCTAATCGGAGTCATTGCTTTGCTTGTTGGATAATTTTCAGATCACATTTCAAAGGGGGGAGTTGCAATAAAATAACTGATTAAATTGAAAGACTGTAAAACTATTTAAATCTGCAGACGTCTAGCTCCTCTTACATAATACTGACACAATGAATGCTGATGTCCGTGTACGCTAATGTCAGCATTATGTAGACTTAAACTACACTTGCTTCTCAGCCCTAACAATGGGACAACACAGTTGTCAATCCCCAACATACTAAATGTTCTGCCAGAAGAAAAAATTAAGTCCTGCTGCAGGTACAAACTATGTCTTTGGAAAGGCTTGCATAGGAATACATTGGGGTGAGGGTCACCTCTTTGTGCTACCTCACTGGAAAAAAAGAAATAATAAAAGATCATCTTTATTTACACAGTACAACAAAATTGGCGAAGTTTAAAAGAACTCTTACTTTATAAAGAAGTAGAATCTGAGAAAGATGAATCCAGAAGTTTCTTTGGCAGTAATTATTCCCTTTTCAGCTTTGCATGCAGAAAGCTTTACTGGAATTTCATTATTATCCCTGTTATTTAATCAGTTATGTTGGTAAGGAAGTTAAATTTACTATCAAATGGGAATTAACAGGAATTTAAAAGGGCCGTAGGAGAAACCACAACAATGAGATATTACAGAGTTTTTTATGTGAGCCTGAATTTGAAGAAACCATTCACGAAAACATTTTTAGATTGCTACTAATTAATCAGATTGATACATATAGTCTCAAAAACACATCTGACAGCTAATGGTACTTCTCAAAAAAGCCTGATTTAAAGCCTATTGAAATCAAAGGAAAGACTCTCATTGACTTTGATTATGCCACACAAATGTAACCCTCATATGTACAGAGTGCCCAGTAAATGATCTGCATTACAACAATCATATTGTTATAGCAATAATATTGCATGTTTTTAATAACTAGTCTATTATTTTTAAGATGTCAAGCATTTGCTGAACATACATTTAAGAGACACATTTGTAGGGCACAATGCAAGGTTAATGAGAGCCTTTACACAGATTTTAATAACTGACTCCACAGGACTAATTTGAGCACAGGATGCCAAAGCATGAATAAGAGTGACAGGGGGAGTTCCTTTGAGGAAAATTTTATTTTTTTCCATGTTTTTAAGAATTATATTTTATTTCACGGAAAAAACAAGTGTTTCCTCAAAGCAACCCCCTTCTGTTGCTCTTCCTAATTTTTCTAAAAGCAGTCCCATGAAATCAATGTATTTATGCTCTGTCCAACTGAATAGAGGAAAAAAGTGCTAGTAAAGATGTAGGGTATTCAGATATACTTTTATTTATCTTCTTTGTTCCTTTCCTTCACCCACCCTCCTTTTTCTTAATTTTGCACAAGAAGATTTCTCCTTTCCTTTTCTATAAATATAGATGTTTCTCAGCAGAGAGTCATAATCTTACATTAACCTACTGAGAAGCTATGCATTACCATTACAAATTAAAGTATATTTATGGAATAACAAATACAATTTGGATGAGCAAAACCAAGTCAACATATAGCATCGCTCCATGGAGCAATTACATGTTAGGTATTTGTGGAAATTATCTGTATGTATTTTTTTGGTGGTTGAAAACTACCAACATTAAATCATTACAGGTCTTAGCAGTCATTTGTGATTAATAGGTCTCTTAGAGGTTACAGAGGATCTCACAATGATCTTAAAGGTCTTTTCCACCTTAGTGATTCTGATTTCAGGAAGAAACTGTGCTTGACTCTACCCCATAAGTAGAGGGGACTGTTACTGTCATTTCTACAAGATGAAAATTAGACAAAGCACTTAAAGGGATAGATAGTAATTAAAAAGATGTAAAAATGGATCATTCCTACAGTACAACAGAATTTTCAGGAATATATTGCATTCTAGAATCTCCAGTTCTCTAATTAACTGGGTCAGCACCATACAGAACATCCTATCAACCTCTGAAAACAACAAAAAGGCAACTACAATGTGTTCAGACAACAGTGACACATCTGAAAATGAACAAAATGAAAGGAACATTAAAAACATAGTTAAACTTCAGAACAGAGTCAGTTAACAGACATACATTTGGACCACTGAATCAACAACAAAATTGTAACTTAATGTTTCAGTCTTCTAACATTTCAACCTATTACAGTCTCAGGTAGTTTTGCATAACTACAGACAAAATGTTTTATAAGTGTCAGTCAGGCAAGAAAGGTTTTCAGAAGGACAGGGAAAGAATTTTTTCTTTTTTTAAATAAAAATCAGCATCCTCAACAATGACCCAACACAATGGATTACTTAATTTACATATACAGTTAATGACTGCATGACTGCCTGCTTTCTTTGTACCTTAGCACCATTAGCAGTGGTTAACTGAAATTAAACTGTCATAGGCTTAACATAAAATGTCATCTGAAATGAAAAGAAATGTTCTGGTTTACATGAGAACATGAAGCTGGCAACACAGTAGTCGTCACCTGGTATTATTTGTCTAAGACAAGAAACAAAAACAAGTGAACATTTACTATTTTTTTTTTCCTAGGCTGATATCATCTTCCTATTCCCTTGTTTTCTTTCTGCTTTCTTCAGACTTATCCCTGGAAAACAATTTGGAATAAACCCATAATTCAATAACTTCTTCTCTGTTTACATTCTATTGCCAAATAGTTCATAATTTTCCCAAACGTCTCTGCTGTAAGCAATTCTTTAACGCACCGTTCCTAGTCGAGTACTGCTGCCTCCTAGCGACATACTGTGAACTGCAGCAATTAAACTGACTTCCGAAGATTATCATAGAATACAGTCATAGAATCGTTAAGGTTGGAAAAGACCTCTAAGACCATCAAGTCCAACTGTCAACCCACCACCACCATGCCTACTAAACCATGTCCCGAAAAGCCATATCTACACATTTTCTGAACACCTCCAGGGATGATGACTCAACCACCTCCGTGTGCAGCCTGTTCCAATGCCTGACCACTCTTTCAGCAAAGAAATTTTTCCTAATGTAGAATCTAAACCTCCCCTGATGAAACTTGAGGCTATCTCCTCTAGTCCTATCCCTATTTCTCTCATCCTATCTCTACCTGGAAATGCAAACCAGAGCCGATTTGACATGCATGCTGACATCCCCAAAACTGATGTGTCTTTCCTCTCCAATTTTCTGCCTCCCCCCCACCCCCAAAAGATACGATATGACAACAAAAGATACACTGCACAAGTATTTCTTTGGGTTTGCACAGCCCATGGGGAAGCTTATGCTGCTGCAGTTTTGTATCCAGCTTCCTCCAACTAAGGTGTGAAATGTATAGGCAACATCTACGCAAAGTGCTGATAGCACAGGCAATACAGTATTCCAACAATGGATACGGAAAAGATTATATTGGCTTTACTGGAGGAGGCTGGGCATACCAAAAATACCCTTTGTCTCTATTTCTCTACTGTTTAATTGTCAAAAAGCAGAATAGCAATTCACTCATAAGTCTGTCTAGGGTAAAGGGAACTGTACCTGTCTGTTCAGGTACTACTGCTTAGACATTCAAATAGTGCTAAAAAAAATTAAGAAGAGACATGAACATTGCTGCATGGACTCATCTTCACGTATCTTGCATCACTCTGTTATCTTCTCCCACAACTTTTTATGCGCCATAATTTAGGACATTTTCAATACTACATATGAAATACTATGAGTGGAGTGAAAATCCTTTCTGCATATGTAAGACAGGGTCACTTGAAAAATTAACATTTAAAGGAAATCAAACTGTTGCTACCACTCTTGGGGAAAAGTGAAGTATTACAGGAAGGCCACATGAAAGCACAAGAATTTTTTTCTGTACCTAACTGACCTGAAAACACAATAAAATAAATTAAGACTCACACACCTTCATAATCAAAGTTTGTACTGGAGGGACTGAAGGTGTCATTTCTCACATAGTTATGCAAGAGTCCTGGCTTTTAGCCCCATTACTCATGATCCAGGCAGTTAAAATACTGTGTTTCAGAACGGAATTATGCTTTACCTGGGATTGGAGGGGGGAGGGTGTTGGTGTGTTCAGTCCTTGCAGCCTTACGTAATTTTATTATTTCACTTTGACTATTTCTTTTATGTATATTTTTTACATGAGTATTTCTTTACTGTGTGTGCTTCTTTTGTTCTCAGCACTGCTCTTTTATTCTGTGACTTGCAGAGCTCAACACAATTAAGATAGCTAAATCAACATTACCAACCCACTCAAATTCTCTTGGCACAGTAACTATCATTTAAGATTTGTATGATGTCCTACGCAGCTTTGGGCTTTTTTATTCTGGCAGGTCATTTCAAAGTCATCACAGAATTACTGAAGTGTTTATTGATCTCCTAATTATTTTGTGTTTGCAATTCTTGAGCTGTGTCTCTTTGTGTTATTGCTATATTAGCTTAACAATTTAATAAACAAAAAAATATTTATAAAAAAGGAAGATTTTATTAATAGGAATAAAATCCTAAATTTCTTCAAAGTAAGAGCATAGTTAATTTCCACTGAAGGATGGAAATAAAAATAAGAAGCAAAGCTGAACTCTGATCTACATGACAGTGTTTTACTAAAACAAAACAAAGAAATAACAAATTTAGTTTTTGAGTAATGTGGCTGCAAAAAGTATGATTATACTGCAGGAATCTCAGACAGGTTTTGCTGGTTATATTTTGCAGAAGCATTTCAGACTTGTTTTTTGTATATTATCCTTGTTCCCCACAAAATGCTCCTGAGGATGAATTTAGAGACACCAGTGAAGAAAGAGCAAAACATTTCCTCAGTGAGGTATTGACACTGCTTACATTACAGCAATTTTTGATTTCTTGGTATTTATCATTTAAGGTTGTGATTAAATACATTCAACAAACAGAATGAGACTCGAGTTAGTTTCACAATGCAAATATTTAAAGGGGTTTTTTACTAGAATTTACCATTTGATTCATACAGTTTAACACTGCTTTTTAACAGCCAAGAGTTCTATGCTGTAATACAGACAAGATCTGGAGTGTAGCTGTTATTTTAAAGATGCACTGAGTGACCCACAAGTTAAAATAAATGTCCCTGACCTCATTTGTGGCCTCTAGCTAGCTGCTACCTATAAATTGTTGCAGTCTCAGTAATCAATAAAAATCACCCAGCTTTTCAATATTCCTCTAAAGGGAAGAAACACACCTTTCTTGCTCATCAGAGCAGCTTTACTTCACAAAAGAGAGAAGACACTGTGCTTTGTATTCCGTAACCATGCTTCATTGCTGGGTTTGACTTCATTTTTACACAGAGACTATTCAATACAAAGCTCACTGTAGGACATGACCTAAAATTACATCCATACCTTTTCTCCTCAGAGGGTAATCAAAGAATCAAAAGGGACCTAAATAATCCACAGTCCATTTTCCCTGCGCCAACACAGCAAACTACGCTCCCTGCCTGCTTGATGTCTTTACAGATTTAGCAAATATAATCCATATATCTCTATTTGATCCACATCTTTATTGCAATTAACAAATAATACTGTATGCAGAATAGCTATCCATGGAAATACCTCTCAGCACCTCCTTCTGTTTTAACATCGATAAAATACAATTTTCTAAGCATTTTTGCAGGACCCCATACTGGTTTATTCTTGATAATTTGCCAAGAATTGCTTTGAATGTTACTGATCTCTTTGTGGTCTCAAATATTTAGTTTCATTATTTGTAGCATTTTCAGTTTCTATTGGTTATAAACTAATAGGCAGTCTTACAGAGCTGCTCATGGGGGAAAAAAAAAACTTTAAGGATGGGATCTCCTAAGGAGTCCAAGAAAGCTGCAAAGAACTCCTTTGTAAGCAGCAAGCAATCTCATGAGGTAAGAAAGTTAAAAGCCTCTGCATTTGTTTGGCAATGATTTGGAAAACCAATGGAAGTGTTTAGTTATTAATTGACCCAGCTAAACATAATTGTCTTCCCAATAAATCAAGAATACAACAATATTACAAAAATTAATCTGTGAACATATTTGCTGTTATCTTGTATTTGCATTTAGTAGCCATTTTACATACTGTGATTTTAAAAGGTGCTAGTGTGGTATGTAGAATGCCATGATTTTTTTTTTTTCTCGCCTACTCCACGAGAAGAACATGGGCTTCGTACATTGGCTTTGCTTTAGGGAACAATTGCTGTAGTCCCTGTAGAGTACCATTTACATCAGGATCAAACAAAACCATTTTGTTTTTCTAATGAGCTCACTGACCCAGGATGACTACCATATGCAGATAGCAAACAAGTAGCTTTTTTTTTTCTTTGAATGTTCATAATAATTACTAATGGGCTTTCCTGTAGCTTTCATGGTAGTTATGTGCACAGCCATATATTTTATAGTACAGTTCTTCATTATTACTGGTAAAAAGAACTACAGAGTTTCACGAAACAACCACCTGGGTTGCAGGGCAGCATATTAGAGTTTCATTTCTCCATACTCATTCACTGTTTATTTCCATTCTGTATTCTGTTCAATATTTTTGTCTCAACAATGGTGGACTCAATTTATTTGTTTCTATTCCTTATTTAGTTAATACTTATTAGACAAATGCACTTGAAATTACCCCAAATGTCACTGATATTTTCCTTTGAAATCATGCAAGACTTTATAGAGAAATTATTCTTCTGCATTGTTATTTTACTGGTTTAAACAGAGCATTTGAGGGAACTGAACACACTTCAGGATGCTGGAAATACATCCTGTACCCATAGCGCTCCCCTGTCAACCTAGCTCACAGCAGTAATCCTCCTTCTTGTGGAAGTATCTGATTCCTTTGAGCTTGACTAAGAGCATCAAGTTGGATGTACTTACTCAAGTGCTTAAAATTAAGCATTCGTTTATTTTCTTTCAGATCTGGAGTAAGAGCATTCTGTAGACACAACAAACAGGATATACAGAAGATCTGAAAGAGCCCTGTTCTGGGTCTGAAGTTAGCAAAATGAGTCAAAGCTTTCTGAAATGCTGATACAAAGTTTCATGCAGTCAATGGAAAGACAAGTATTCTCTGCAGTGGTCTTCGGATCGTAGCACAAACAAATACTTAAACTATAAGATCAGATGTGAAGAAAACAAAATATCCCAATAGTATAATAGTAACTGTAAACTGTTCTAAGTTGTACAGCTTTTTGAAAGCCTCCCTAATTCACATAGACAAAAGGCAGCGATACAAAATAAGTGAATCTACAAACATACGTCTTATTTCAAACCAAAGCAGATGACTCATTTGACAATCTAACTGTGGTGAAACAAAAAGAAATGAGAAAATTGAGTCAGTTCATTACTTGATGAGATTTTGTTTCATGTATTTTATTTTCAGTATCTGATTACCACAGTTATTTATGTTTTTATAGAGTGCTTTCATTGGCTCACTTGCTGATTTTTGGAGATAAAAATCCAAATTACAATTAAGTTGAAGCTGGATTTACTAAAAAACAAACAAGAGAAAGAGGAAGAATTTCCTGTGTAATGGCTGACAGTGAAATTGTTTGAAGTACTGGGGTCCCATTTAAATACCAAGAACTTGGCAGACCTAGCAGCACTGAATTTGCATGGGCTGTAAAATCTTAGGCGTACTTGGGAAGCTTGCTGGAGTGCTTCACAGAATATAAAACTTCTTGGCATTGTTACAAATCTTGATAAATTAATAGGAGAAAGCAAAACACTGTTTACAGCTAATTTTGTTTTCCAGGTATGAGGTTTTCTTCTTTCTCCATCTCCTCCTGCTTCAAATTTGTCCTCCAAATCTTCCCTCTGTGCCGCTCCATGCCTCACAATAAGTAATTCCCACTGATTCAAAAGATGCCTGCTACTGAAGGCACCGCCGATCAACATCGCTTTTTCTGCTGCCAAACTTCAGCCAATGAGCTATTCATGGCTCCAGTCCCTGTTTCTGCTCATTAGGCCACTGGAACTGTATGAATCATTTTCATTCCCTGCCAAGAAGCAACACCAGTGTTTACTATTACTTATGCAATATAATTTTCCAGAATCACTTTACAAACGCTGAATGCTCAGTTGACTTATAAAGACTGAAATGAATTAATAAGAAATAAATAAACAGTCTCAACTGCATGGGTTATCAGTTTTATGCACAAGATGAGTAAAAGCTTTACATATTTCCACTAAGCTGGAATTACAATAACCCCTTTTCTCTTGGGGGAAATGATG
>Ga0181612_100181_pt1 | contig 22673 bp, 11 predicted proteins | sample HoacroProtozoa21_FD_119630 | JGI IMG/M metagenome (GOLD analysis project Ga0181612, IMG submission 119630) | Hoatzin crop microbial communities from Cojedes, Venezuel. Combined Assembly of Gp0051906, Gp0051904, Gp0051908
AAAGTATCAAACAAAATAAACTCTACTCATTACAGCTTTCAGGTTTCAAATTAAATCACAGCTTGTACTGGAATGAACCCAAGATATTCTCAAAAACATGAGCATACTGCAACATCCACCTTTATATTGGAAATGTACGCCTGTATCTCATTCTCCAAAGTCTCCACTCCAGCCTGACAAATTGGCCCAGCATATTGATAAAAATGAGAATGTGTTGTGTCAAGGATACTGCAAGGGTGAATTTGAAAGGCAGGTCTCCTCTGCTCTTCATGGAAAATTGGCAAAGGCATGGAGCATTCTTAATAGAAGCATGATCTCACCAACATCTTTAACCAAAATTCTCTGATGGGTTTGTAGCAGTTCTTGACCTTACTTTATTCTGTGTGGCAGTGAGGCAACATCTTCAGGTGACTGAGGAAAGGATGTTGAGAGCAAAAAGGAGAAAAAAATATTGTGTTTCTCTGAGGGGATACAATTATTTGGAAAATGTTTTAATCCTATGTTATCTACAGAGCAAGAAGTTAGAGCTGTCTAGAATTCAAAGTAATTACTTCTAAAAACTATTTTGAAGGGAAAATAAAAATTCACACCTTTTTCAAGTCGTGGAGTTCTTTGAGATATTAGATATTAAATCTAGCATCTCAAAAATATGCATCTACTATTACACAGCAAAAGCATTTGCTGTATTCCATCACCTTCCTTCTCATTCACAAGAGGAGGGGGTCTTATTCATGTACCTAAATTGGTCATGTACCTAAATCTGGTCAGACATTGGAACAGGCTGCCCAGGGAGGTGGTTGGGTCACCATCCCTGGAGGTGTTCAAAAAAACATATAGATGTGGCACTTCGGGATATGGTTTAGTAGGCATTGTAGTGTTGGGTTGACAGTTGGACTTGATGATCTTAGAGGTCTTTTCCAACCTATGATTCTATGATAAATCACTTATATTTGCAAATTCGATATCACCAAGTTGTTTGAAATACGACTTTTGTAGATAAGCAGCCATAATTATTCTCACTTGGGATCCCCACACATGTTTAAAAGGAAGTCACAACAGTGGAACACAAAGACTTAAAAACAAAACAATCAGAGCCATAGCAAATCATCATCTATTCCAACTTAACATTTTGTTTAGTGAAATAATATTAGCTACTTGGGTAGAAAAACTACAGACATTTTCCCATCCATTTAGAGGAAATGATGGAGCATCTGGTACTGAAAGACCAGACTAATCGAGACAGTTTTATACAGCAAGGGCAAACACTTTCAACTAGAAATTACCTGAAATAAGACTCCTTGCACGGAATCTAAAGCAGCAGGGTGCTATGAAGCCAAAACATAAGCACAGCAAAAAGATTTTTTTTGCAAATATCAAAATGCAGGAAAAAAATTAAGTCCATTACATACTTTGAGAATAATACTATATTTTCCAAATGAGATTCAAACAAACACACACAAACCCCTCCTCATTCAAACCGTAAGCCATCTGTAGTAGGAAAACCCCACCATGTGAGGAACCTTGCCTCAAATTCCATGATTTGTGCTGAAGAGTCCAGAGTTCACCCAAACTCCCTAATACAGATTAAAAATAAAGCTGTCCTATTTACACAGATATTTTGATTGTTTTCCTAAAACTCTCTTATATTCAATTTCCCCACCCCCCAAAACCAAGCAGATAAAGGTTAATGTAAAATTGAGCAAGATGATAGGGGTGTTAGCTTAGTTTTTGAACAGCACTTTCAAGTTTCACTGCTGCAGGAGGTGTCATGAAACGCAAGGGTCAACCAAACTCTATGAAGAGGATTGGCTTGGAGGACTCTTATAAAATGTTTAATCAAAACAACATCCTTACACGTATCAGTTTTACTTCCACATAATAAGAAATTCAAGAGAAACACTGAATATTAGGGGGGACAAACTACAGAAGAATATCTTTAAGTAAAGTCATTAAATTTATATTTGGGGAGGAGAGAGGGAATAGAACTGTTATGCATACAGCTAGCACCAAACCCATTACTCCAGTTGCATTCTTTGAAGAACTCTTAATCACCTTATACTCTAATGCCTAAGTTCTCAAAGCATGGCCCACCACGCTTTACATCTCTCACATGCATTGAGCATAAAAGCTATTGCACTGCAGATTAATTTTGGAATGCTGCTGACACCTAACCCATTAAGGGGCTTTCACAACTTCTGTCTGATGGCATAAGACATTCATCATTAATAGCAAAGACATTATTTCTTGCCACAGCAAAAGTGAAGAAAAAAAATCATATTTTCACCAACAATTTCTGGTTTTAATCTACTGAATTTAACATTAGCAACAGAAAAGCAAGAGCACATATGCATTCATTCACATGTTTGCACGTCGGAGAAAGCAAGGGAGATGACACAGACTCTGCACCTCTGCACGGTTTCACATCCATACGTAATGCTTTAAAAGGACAACCAAACAAAAAAAAGCTAATTGGAGACCTACCATTAGAATACCTACCTACAACTCCACCACGTCTATGCCTGGAGCCCTGAAGCCTTGCAGTGCTGTTATTCAACAGCCCAGCCCCGGACTAGGAACCAGAAGTTTTTTAGTACAGCGCATGTTATTTTCCAGCTCAGCCACTGCCTCACTGCGTGACCTTGGGCAAGTCACTTCCCCCACACCTCAGCTCCCACCTGACAGCCTCCCCCTCCGCAGAGCGCCGAGGATGAAAACCCGGGAATTATTCATCACAAGCGACTCCGCACCGGCGAAGCTGGAATAAAAGGGGGGGGGGCAGGGATGGGAGTGGGGGTTTCCTCACACACAGATGATAAAAATCTCCCCGACACTGATTCAGCCTGCCGCCCGGGGGAGGATCTCCCCCCACACCTTCCCTACCGTACGGGTTAAACCGGAGGAACAGCCCGCAGCTCCGGTTCGCCCGCCCCAAGCGCACGCAGCAGCCGGGGCAGCCGAGCCCGCCGGGCCTCCCGCCCCCACAGCCAGAAGCCTGCCGGCAGCCCCAACCCGGCTGCGCACGGAGGGAGGCGGCGTTACTTACAGCACCCACCAGCCAGAAAACTCACAGGTGGCCCGGAGCCGCTGGCAATCAACGGCTGGGAGGCGACCTCCGCGCCGGGAACTCGGTCGCCTCAGCGCCCGCGCGGGAAGCGAGCAAACCGGGATGGGGGCGCTGCGCTCCGCTCTCCGCCGCGGGGCCGCGTAGCTCCGGCCGCTGCTGTCGCCCTCCCTGCGCGGGGCCGGCTCCCTCCCGCCCTTCCTCCCGCCGCTGGCCAATACGGGCTGCGGCGAGGAGTCGGCTTTAACCATCTGTTGCGAGGCACCTCCTCCAAGCGCTGCCGCCTCCCTTGCCGGGGGGCTCCCGCCCAGGCACTCCGCTGAGGAGACAGGGAGCCACGAGGAAGCTTAGCCCTGCGCGCCCCTCCTGAGGGGCTCCTTGCACTCCGCACCCTCAGGGACCGCGGCCTTTTCCCGCCTCCCCTCCCCCGCTCGCCTCAGGATCGCCGCCCCCTCTGGACTGGTGCCCCTTACCTCAGCGCTCTCGTCTCCCTAGCCTCTGCCCCTTTCCCCGCACAGCGCCCCTCAGTTCCCTCCCTGCCTGCCGGGTGGACGCCTTCCCGCAAGCCCCGGCGCCGCTGTGAGGTGAGGGAAGACGAACCGGGCTGGAGGTGCCCAGAGACCCCTGCGGAAATGCCCCAGGCAGCCCCCCCCCCATTAGGAGCGCTGTGTGGGGCAGCGGGGGGATGCAGGATGTGCAGGAGTGTCAGGGAAAAAGAAGTGCGTGTGGAGTCTAATGCTCCGCAGGTTGGTGGGGATAAAGTCCAGACCTGATAAAACTTATGTACTTAATAATCGGGGTTCTTCACATGGGGTGTCAGGAGGCCGGCGGTGGTGTTGCACGCGGGGATGTGCCTCACCTTTCTTCAATGCGCATAAACCAGAGCTAACATCTGTCCGTGTTTAGACTTTCTAGACATCTCCTGTGAAGAAGCTGCTCCAAAAGAGTCAAAAGTCTCTTTCACTGGGTTTGAGTTTTAGCCTTTCGTGTTCCTAATTTGAAGGTTTTTCCATGAAAGTGAGGATAGCCTGTGTGCAGGGTCCCTTACTTTGGGTCGCTGTCTCCATGCAGCTGATGGTAGTTCAGGTGGTTGCAGTGCCTGTGTAAACTTTCCCAAAAACAGTGCCACAGCTTCTATTTTACTTCTCTTTTAATATTAATAATTTCCTTGTTACAGACCTCCCTGATCATGCTTTTTGGTGAGGTCCCTATATTTTCAGTTGATTCTCCACAGAAAATCCAGGGAATGAGAAACTAACTTTATTCCAACAGGTTCCAGGGTAATGTTTTTATGAAGATATGTCAAGAAAATGATGCAAATTCTTTGCAACTTTCAACAACTGAAAGTTAACAAAACAGTCTTGAGATGCATATTGTGGAAAGAAAAAAAATGTACACTTGTTGCGCGTGTTAACACAAGTTCTAAATGAATTTTTGTCATTTTTTGAAACTGTCAGATTCTTATTTCTCACCAGAGCTGTGTCATCAAATTAGGGCTTTCAAACCAGAGTATAGACCAGATACAATTTGCAGGACTTGCACGATTTGAGATATATTATTATGCAAATTTTAAGGTTATCTTTTCTTATTGGCATGTATGTTATCGATAACTGAATAGTCTTGTAATCAATTATAGATCCTTTTATTATAAAAAAAAATATGATTTCTGGAAATAAAGTCAATCACCTGTATTCCATACCAGTGCTTTTATAGAATGGCTTGTAAATGGTACCATGTGTTACTCCAAGTAGACACTTTCAAAGATGGGATACGTTTCTAACCAGCGAAGGATCTCAACAGAGCTGAGATTTATCTTACTATTACAAAAGAGTCTCACAAATACTCAAAATTAAATGATTTGCATTTTTCTTATGAGACTCCAGATGGATGATATTTTGCCCTCATGTATGCGTGTGGAATGTCTATAAATCTGAAGGGACAATTTGTCATTGCAAGATATTTTTAAGGAATAGTTTCTATATAGTCATAATTACTAGAATGACAAATTAGCTAGTGAATCTTCCATTAATCTTACAAAGCTATACTCAAGTCTAAGTTATTCCCATGTATATTCTAATCAAGGCTCATCATAATAATTTTGTGAGATGCAGTTTCTAGCATTACTACAAGGTTTTGTCTTACTGCTCTAGGAATGTTATTATTGATTTTATTAATACGTGGAATTTCCATCTAACATCTTAAACCAATTGTCCTAGGTACCAAATATATGCATGAAAACATGCTCTTCACTGGAGTGCTTTGCATGCCATCATCGTGTGTAGAAGTCAAACAAAGGATGGTTGGAAACAGAAGAGTCCATAGGCAAACAACTGGCCTCTGAAACAGTGAAAATGTGAATAACTTGTTCAGTTGTACAAGTAATCTTGGCAGAATCCAAAAGCATATGCAAGTAAGTGGTGTCTCAGTCCACTGCTGTAATAAACACTGCTGTTAAATATAAAAAAACTATGCCTTAAGTCTCAAAATAATGTTTCTCTATGAAGTCTTTCATTTCACAAGCAAAATGACTACTACAAAGGCAGTTTTTAACCTATTTTAAAATATGTGTCCTTTCCCCTGGCTCATTACAGTTTTTATTACTCATTGGTATAGATTAAAAATATGGCAAATTCTGCATGCATACATCATCAGTATCATGTATATCATGGACGCGATTAGGACAAGATTCAAATACACCAGCAACATGTCATCAGTTCAGGGGTTTTCTTCTGTATTTTTACTTGCTGTTGTCTTGGTATGTGACCTTGGACAATTTGCTGAACTTGCCTGTGAGTCATTTTTTTCATCTGTGAGATCTGGGATAGTCATACTTGAAGAAGTGCACTTTATTAGTAATAACATTTTGTGAATTTATTTCTCTGTGACTATGAACTAGTAAATAACATCTTTGAATATAGGCATCCAATCATTATCCGTCATAACAGTAGTTTATCCTGCTTCATTCTAAGCAGCATATAGTTGGCGGTCTATAGTGCTTAAAAAGAGGTTTAAAAAATAGGTAGTATTTTTTGTCAAATATTATAGCAAACATCTTAAAATCATCAAAGATCCTGTGTGAAAGTCTTAGAGAATATGCCTATTTTTCTAATTGGTCAAGTAGTGAATGAACAGTGTATGCAGAGGTAAAGCTGCAAGCAATTATAGTCCAGGAGACCAAAAGCAGGGAGAATGAACAGTTTTCCACAGAGTTCATGATAAAAAGCACTGTATCCTGAAAAGCTTTATGTTTTCTTCATGAAAAAAGATTCCGGTGCCTAATTATAAGAGTTCAAAGAGACTAGGGTCTGGTACCTCCAAGAAAACTATTCAAAAACTATTTTGGTGTGGTTTCCTTGTGCAGCAGGTGTTCATCACAGCAATAAGCTCAGAAAACAACATCTCTTGCCATTCCCACACTACGTGTTTGCACTAAGAATTTTGGTTTTAGTGGGTGCTTTCAAGTCACTTCCAACAAGAGATTGTGTGAGCATGTTACATACAGTTACCCTTTAACTTTCTTCCCACATCTTTTCTTTATGCAAAGTTGATCGAAATGCAATCTATTAGGCTGATGCTTTCAGTAGAGTTCAAAATATTGATATGCATTAGCTGCAATAATCACATTTTTTACATCCCTAATGTCTTAAAAGATCCATTAGCCTTAATCAATCCAACACAACTGATTCTGCTTGCCAACTGCCCTTTTCCAAATAAAGATATATCAAGTTACATTAACAGTATCAGTAATTAAGTACTAGCATGAGTGCAAAAACAAACTGTAAGATCCAAATAGTGCAAACTTGGGCCACTGATTTAGCTCTAGGTCTTGCAGCAGGCTGTTCTGTGAAGTGAGCCAGCCAAAACCGTGAGTGGAACTCAGCATATGAGTGCAAAGACAAAGTTTGAATTTTAAACCCCCTTTTTTTTCCATGTGAAATATGTTAAGTTCCCAGTGGAAAAATAACCTCAGAATTGAATAAACTAATCAGAAACATACCTTAGAATGTTAGTCATAAAGAAGCTGCTTTATTATAAAGACAAAGCAGATTTGTGGGAATGTTACCACTTTTTATACACTGTTGAAAGCTGAGGGTTGTTTTATTTTGGTTATGTGCCAGTCGTGACTCAGGAACGGTTATGAAAATGAATGTGCTATTTCACATGTTGCAAGAGCTAGCCTAGATTTAGATAGTGTCGCATATTTACCTAAACAAACAAATTAGACTCAGAAGCTGCAGAACTGAAACCAGTTGAAATGTCACTTTGGTGCTGCCACTACTGAGAAAATAAAAACATGGATGGACAATGCCAACCACTGAAAATGCCAGTGGATGGTAAGTGAAATGTTATGTTCCTACCCCACAGGGCCATGTCGTCTGCTGGTGAACAACTGTATCTGTTACTGGATGGGGAAAAAAGGAAAAACAATAGCAACAGAAGATGCAACAAGTACATAAGGAAACAGCTGTCTAAATTTCAGAAGAGAAGACAGTTGTCTATTTCACTCCAAGATTAGTCTTTCTGTGTGAAGACAGCTATCAAAACCGTGAGTTTTTGCATATTTTTTGATAACTGTGGTAATTGGTGACTGCAATCTCATGTTGCCTATCCCCTTACTCAGAACACATTAAGGGAAATGGATTATAGCTTTAGTGCTAACAGGGAAGTGTTCAGCAATAACAATCTGTAGCTTCTAGAGTACTTTTCTGTTTCAAAGGGCTTTGCAAACATTGATTAATTAATCTGTTCTGTGTTCAGTTCTGGGGAAGCATGCAATCCTTCCACTAAACAGTTGAGCTTTGTTATGGCTTTTAAAGCCTGAACTGTGCTGTGGGGTCGGGTGAGCGAGCACGTGCAGAGGCGTAACACTGGACTGACAGCTGCTGAAGGCATGCCGTTTGGGTAGCTACAAGCAACATGTTTAACAGTGGCTGTAAATCTTTTCCTTTCTGGAGGTACCAGATGATACACAGAGGTAAAAAAAGCCTTATTATCTCTTTCCACAAATTAGGTTTCCTCTTTGATGTGTTACACATAAAGGCAGGTTACTGTGCTGACACAAGGATCACAGTCATCAAGTTCCTTCTGCTACTCACACATGCTTACAAATTACTTATTTTTTCTGACTTTCCATGTGTGCAAAAGCAAAACTTATTGTTTTGGTTTGTACATTTAACCTAGAATTGATTCAATTTTAGTCACAATCTCTTTGTAATGTGGAGTTTCCCTTTGCAGTCCAGTTCCTCAAGATGCACCTGTCTGGATGCATTCACTTGCGCTGACTGCCTTCACTTGAGGTAACAATGGGACACTGGCTTTGTACCTTCTACACCTTTTGTCTAAGAACACTGATCCTGCCGTTGTCAGCTGGTAGCCTGAGTGATCAGAATGATATGTATCCAAAAGTTACCCTTTTAAGAGCCTGTTTACAACATCAGGTACTGAAATCTAAACCAAATTTCTTACTTTGAAATGCGCAGTGCACTCATTATGTACTTCAAGTATACATAGTTATAATGGACCCCCGCCAATGATATGTCTCAGCAATTGCATATATTGCACGTCTGCTTTGATACAGTAGTGAATCTGGCACTAGATGTTATAGAGCAGATTTTTTCGGGGTTTGAGTGGAAGACAGTGTCTGAGGCACCTTGACTAGACTATAGAAGATATTTTTTTTTCCTATCTCCAGTATGTTGAGGAAAAACATCTTAAGGAGAAGGAATACATGAAGTCATTTCAGTGGGGAAAAAGAGGCAGAGGGAGAAAGAACTTTATATAGTTTAGAAATCTCTGCCAAGTTGCTTGCTGTAGGAGCTTCTGCAGACGCGCTTTGTAAGCAAAGATTCCTTGGACTCTAGCAGGGGACTAAATATTTTTTAAAAGATGTACAGCTTTACACTGCAGGACAGGGTTCACATTATTTACTGAGAAATGGCTGGCTGCCTGCCAAGCTGAAAAACACTCCCAAGCTAGCATTTCAGCTGAAGAAAAAAATGAGGTAAAATAAATACTTCAATATTACTCTATTACAGTGTTTAGACTCTACCCTTCAGATGGAAAAATGAAATTTATTACAGCAATAAATGACCCCCTAAAGATCTGAAAACTGCCAGGGCTCTCTGTCTCTTCCTTTCTAATGAAGCTTTGCAATTTCACCAAAGTCAGAAAGTTGTGATTGTACCAATAGATCATGCCTGTGCATACATATGCAATGTGTATGGAGGAGCGACATGCTTTAATTGTATTTTTAATGGGAAAGATCAAATAATTCCATGAAATATGCTACAGGTCTCATGACTGATGATTTCATTTTGAACAGGGTAAATTAAAAATGAGGCTGAGAGAACTGGGAATCTGTGAAATTGCTCACTCTTGCAAATACAAATTTATGCATAGATCTAATACATTTGGATGGGTTGAATGTGCATGTGGTGTCTTTTCTGGTTACAAGTTCGTGGATCTTTCCTATCATTTGTATATTTCTAAAGTAATACCAATCAACATGAATGCATTTTCTGTATTCTTAAAAATGGCTTGAGGAAATGAACATGGTTATCACTGGGAATTTTTCGTTATGGTGTCTGGAAGTTGTGTTTCATGTATACAGTGCTACTGCAGATATACTTGTATATTAACCAGTGGATCTGTAATCTGCAGATGAAGAACAGAAAGGTATGTACTCTTTAAGTGAGCTCTGAGTTTCACTCTTCACCACCAGCAAGTGCTGGTCTACAACTGTCTTCAATCACACAGGTTAATTCACAAGTGGTGTTTAAACATTTTCTTCATGCTTCATGTCTGAGATCTAAGATGTAATAAAGTAAATAGTATAGCTATAGGCTAGGCCACACAAGCATCGGTTGGTAGATATTAAGAAAAGCAGGAACCCTTGTGACAGCTTAACTTGATCTTCTGGCATCTAGGTTTTCTGGTTATACAGTGAATCTTTCAAGCTTCACTGGTTACCACTGTCTACTATGATAACTGTTCAATACCACAGATATTGTTAGGCTGTATCTTGCTTACATATGCCATGTGTGTTTCTATGTACTGAGCCTTAAGATCGAACACTCCCTGACCTTTGGGACATGCAGTTTGAACCACAATCACACATGGATTTAGCTGCTAGCCTTTACTACTTAAAAATCTCAAACAGAACTGCCATTTTTCTTTTTTGACTTAATACCTGGACTCAAACCAGACCTGCATGTGTGAGATACATCTCAATATGTGTGAAGTCATATATGGAATCTCCAGGGTCTCAAGGGTAGTTGATTTGAAGGTATTTGCCTATGCTAGGGAACAGACAATATATGCAAAAGCATAATTTCTTTTGGATTTTCTTCTTCTCAAATATATGTACTGACTGTATACTTATATATACTGTCTTTATGTTGTAAATTTGTATATAGGTAACAGTTTTCCTGGGGCAATATGTGTCTGTATAAATGCGTCTTTTATTGAAGGATGGGCAAGCGTTTGGCTGAAGTCAAACAGCTTTAGATATAAGTTGGATTGCCAAGCGTAAAACATGTATTTGGGGCAAATGAGACGTCACAATAATGCATCCTTTTTTGCACATACCCTTTCTTTAGGCAGAAAGCAAGTGTACAGCCCCATGCTGTGCTGTTCTTGCTGCTTGACATGTTGATATAAAGCATCAGAAATATCAAACTATTTCAATAGTTTTCTTGTTTTCTAATTCTGATTACAGAAATTTCTGCTCCCATGACAGTGACATCACATGCTGCAATGCCTAATTGTATCGTTCCTCAGGTTTTGCCTTTTAATTTTGTATTGGCAGAGTAGAGAAATCTGAATGTATATCTGAAGGGGGAAGGGACTGAGCTGTGCAGCTTCTATGAAGCAGGAACAGCAAATGAGAATCCCACCCAGAGGTTTTCATTATGTAGTTCTTATGAAAGAAACTACATTGTGAGATAAATGCCCAGGCCATTGTTTGGTTTTTAACCCATTCCTCACTCAGATTAAATCCTACCAAAGTAGACTGAAGTTTCCCAGAGTGAAAAAACATGTTTTGATTTTTGCAAAAGGATCAAGTTTTTGTCTGGAAAATCCATTGGAGCAGAGGTCTTTATTGTTAAACACATTTTACCAGATAGGATCCTTTCTCAATATATGGTGTCATACAGTTTACCAAATAGTATTTTTATATCCTCAAAAGTTATATAGCAAAATTTAGCCTAGCATAGCAGCTGTAAGGATCATGATCTCTACAGGCAGAATGTAAACTTAAACATTTATAGTTATTTGTAATAATATTTCTTTCTATTCTGTGATGGTATAACTGAGAATAACCGCAGAAAATCTAAAGATGTCACATGCTGTTTGCAACCTAAATCTATATGGGAATTGAGCCCTCACAAGAGTTTTGAAATCCACACATTCAAGTTCGCTCCTAAAATACATAAATCATGGTGTTCTGGCTACTGAATCATAGAAGACAATGAGCAAATGCAGTGCAAAGGGATCGCGGAGAGTAACAGTATCTAAAGCAGTAAGGATTTAGAAAGAAAATTAAAATTAATTCCTGCTGTTGGGTGGGTGGATTCGTTTCTGAATTTGATTTTTTGGAGTTGTGACATGCTTGTGGTGCTTTCTTGAAATTTTTTTAGCATAAGCAATAAATCATAACACTTCCTAAATGAAACATTTTCATTTGTGACAGATAATTTTGCAGGAAAATTGCATGTAAGAAAACATCACTAAAAATAAAATTCCTAATCCATTTTGTGTTTTATTCCTGCTGAGAGCTTGTTATCATTTGAACTTTCAACCCACTGCCTAAGCACACTGATTATATGTTTATTTAACCTATTTCTTATCACAATGCATGAGAGAACTGAATATGAAGGAGAGTTGCTTATAAAATATATTGCATTCTTTTTAGTTGCATCTGTTGTGTTTCTCACTTTGTGTTTGCAACAGGCAAAAATGACGGTGGACAAAAACAATAGGCTCATATTTATATAAATGACCTATTCTATATTTCCTTCTGTTTGATAGTAACACTCAAAAGTCAGCTCCATTTTTATCAATTGCTGTTAAAGTGAGGCTGCAGTGGTGGTTTCTAGGAACTGTGGTCAGCTGACCTAGTTGTAGAACCAGAAAATATGGATTACATCTGGTGGCATACACGTTTTTAGATGACTCTCTTTATTATGAGAAGAATGAATCTAAAAGTCAGTCCCTCTGTTTTTTGTGCAACACATGGTATGCCCTTTTAATGTTGGGTAATACAGAGTAATACATTTGAAGCATATTCTAAAAGTTTTGACAGATGACTTTTTGGATTTGCTGGAAAAAAGCAACACAGATAGCAGTACTGACTGTTGGTTTTAAGTCCATTTCACTCTGGTGTTCATATATCTTATCTTCCAGTTACTCTATTATTTGCAGCTGTATGATTTGTGTATTTATCTGAACATAGTCTTTTGATAGTAACAAAAGGCTCAGTGTAACTAACTGCCAAAAATCTCCTACGGGCTTTTCCTCAATTTTGCCATGACATTTAAGACTTGGTCAATCGAAGAGAAATTCTATTTGTTTAATTTCCATCTTGTTTATTCCTTATAATAAATTCATATTCTTTATAGCTCAGACAAGGTTAAAGGAGAAATCCCGGTTGTACTGAAGACAATTGGGATCTTCTGCTGGAGAACTTGTATATGTTCTTCTATTTTAGAAGAATTAAATATTGTGTAGGATTTTAATTTCTTTCTCTTGCCTGCCCAAGTTTTTATTTATTCCCAGTATGCAACAGGATCTTATTTTTGTTCACAAATTTATGCTGCTGTACAAACAATTAACACATAGGATAGCATCATAATCAGAAAAATCCATATGTGTTTTATTTGTTACCTGTAAAAATCATCAGACTACTTTAGGTTTTCCCTGGAGACATCACTTTCTGCTCCTTTAAAAGAGTTTAGACACATTTTATTTTGGAGTAAGGAAGGTCTGATTTGCAATGGATTTATTTTTACATTGCATGTTCCATTTTACTCATTCATTCTAACCTTAATAGGCACCTGTTGATTTGAGAGACAGTGAAAAAACACAGAACACAAAACTCAGTATGAAAGGAATGGCATGGGAGGACAAAAGAAGAGCAAAATATGAATGAGAGGGAAAAAAAAATAAAGTCTGTTAAAAGAACTAGAATCTCTAAATTTGCATGTTCTTTTCCTACCATTACCTACATTTATGCAAGTTCACTGCAAACTGTGAACGAAGAGCTAAATCAGAACATTTCTGCTTACATTGAATTGGTGGTGGAAAATTAAGCTCCAGATAAACTGCTGAATATGGGACTCAGTCTTTCACCAGCCTGTTTTTTGGCTAGGGTCTTCTATATGCACTAACTGCCATAAAATTGACTTTAGTAGGAAAAAAATATTAAGCCGTATCCTGGACTGTGTGCTGGCTCCTTTGCACTAAGAGGATCTATAAAGGTTTCCTGAGTTGGCAGCTGAGATTTCTCCTGCAAGAGGGAATCCCTGGCTGAGGTAGAGTTGGCTTACAGCCACCTTGGCTTCCATTTGTGCCAATGGGTATTAAGAAAGGAATCTGCAATATTGTCCTTCAAGATTGAACCTCTCATAGAACACAGAGACTTGCACTATTTTTTTAACTAGGTCTGAATCTTCATGGCTCATCTTCTCCCTGTGTGTATGTCCTTACCATGTATTTATGTGCTGTGCATATATGCTGTGCATATAAAGGGACTCTTTCAGCAGACTCATGATTATACAGAATTTGATAGGTTAAATTTCTTTAGAGTATTTATCTTTTCTTTTGTGAAGAGCTGTTTCTCCCTTTGTGTGAATGTTTGACTATTACTATGAAGAAACTGTACGTTTCCTTTGGGAAAACTCATGCTGATTCCAGGTAGAAACTTGTTTACAATTCCTTTTTAAGCCCTACCCATCTTAATATTTTATTCATAATAACTGTAGTCTATTACAAAATGTTGATTCAGACACAATGAAGAGTAAGTAGGTTTGGTTTGAGTCTTTTTAAAGTAGGAATTTAATGACAAATTCGAATTCCTTTAGTTGGAACTCGTAACATGGTATCTGAGCCCACAGAGAAACGAAATAATAATCCTAACATCTTTAGGTTAGGTATATGGCCCAGAAGCACATAAAACTGACAAAGAAAAAAGAGCTTTGTTTGAAAAATACAAGTACTAAAGCTTTCACTTGTATTATCAATATCATATGTAAGGAGCTGAAAGCATGTTAGGGTTCATGAGTTTACTGTGATATATGTAAAGGGAGTCATGGTTACAACCGATAATGTGTAAAGGATTGCAACAACCAGTTACATAATAATATGTAATTTATCCTTTATAATTACTTCCTGTTTTGACGTAAAGAACTTGATTGTTTCTTACCTTGCAATGCATATGGTTTTGTTTTAAAGCTTCGTTGACATTTTGAACCTGACAAACATTGAGCACTTTTATTTTACAAGCAGCAGTCAACCTCAGTACGTGCAGGCAAACTGATATGTGACTCTTAAGTTACTGCAGGTAACAAGTCTGAAAATTTCAAGTGTTGTGTGTCTTTGTCATTGAGATTCAGAAGACATTTTGTGTCATATCGTGCCACTTCACCTCCATGGGGCTATTCAGTAGTGACTCTGCATCAATTTATTAGAACCACATGAAGAATTTTCCTGATGGTACAACATTGGCATTGCAGTAGCACTAGAGCTAGATTTGGTCCGTGCAGATATGGTAGAGATAAATTTCAGTTGAAATAATTTAATCTGGAATTACCAGCTTTTCCTTTCAGAGTTGAGCCCGTGGCATTACTGTATTCTATCCTAGCTTGTAGGTTAGTGGTTTACCACTAATCTTTCAGTATCCCCAGCTGAGCCATTTAATTACACTTCCATCTCCCTGATGGCCAGTCTGGCCAGACTGTGGAGAATGGACTCGCATATTAGTGTCTTATGTTCTGTAAATATCTTATGATGTTATTACAGTGTAACATAGATAAACTAATTTGCTCTGTAGATGTATCTACTGTGAAAGGTAGAAAGGCTGTGGCATATTATGCCAGGAGATGTTTTGGCCAGATCCTTGGTTCCTGAAAGTTGATGTAGCTCCATTTATACAACATATCTTTTCCTGATCTATGCTGTATTTTTTTTCTATTCCACCTTAAATTCAGACACTGGTCCTGTTACTGCTTATGATTTGGGTTCTGATGTATTCTGGTAACAGAGGTGAAAAATATCTTCACTTCTTACCAATCCATGAGACATCTTATGCTTAGTGACATGTTAAGTGAAACCAGAAGTGCCTAGCAGAGCCATAGAGCAGGAAAAAGGAATGCTCCTGTATAGAAATATTAATTTAAAATAGCAAGAAATCTGGGCTTTTTGTATATAGTGTTTTAGATCTTTGATAATTATTTCCAAGAACAGGGAGAAACATTCTGCCAGCAGCCTGGACAACACTTTGTGTAGATAAATCCTTGTAACCCTAGCTAAAACTAATATGGCCCATTTCCAGCTACTTAATGGAAGGCTTCTTAGTGTTCACTACAGGTGTGTTTGTAGTTTATTGGGTTTTTTTACTGGTCCAAATTTTTAAAATTATTACATATTAATTGTAGGCATAGATAAAAAAAATCTAATTAACCAGTCAAAACCTGTAGAAACCTGTAGAAAAAAGGAGGGCAATGGTATGTTTTTCCTTTATACTACCTTCTGTCTTTCACATCAAGACATGACCTGCTCGTTAATATCTCCTGCCAGTCTTTTGAATTAAAGATATCTGTGTAGTTTTAAGGTGATTTTAAATGTCCCAATCCATTAAAATATGTATCATTCACATTCCAGCCAAATAGTCTTCTTTGTGATTAGAAGAGTTTAAAATGTTGTCTAATGGATATAGAAGGGTAACTTCACTGAGCATTTTATCTTTGTTGAGTTTTTATATTCTATGTATTTTTCTTCGCAATTACACAGCTAGAAGCCTGTTATATTCCCTTTGCAGAGCTGTTTGAGAAGAAATGAAAATGAAAGGGAGAGATTGAATTTTTTGATTAATACTAGCTACAGATTATCTGTGTTGGATTAAAAAAAAAATCCGAATATATGGGTCAAGAGTTTGGGAATGAGATATGGAATTGGTCATATGATTCTATAGGATCAAATCAGTTTGACCGAAGTTGGTTGCATCCAATGATTGTTACGATTTGATAATCTTTGGGAAACAAGCTAATGGGAGAATGACTATATGACAAAGAGCTGAACCAAGCTATCTCTGGACTTCTTATGGTCTATTTCAAAGGAAAAACAAAAGTATGTCTGGGATGTAGCTAGAGCTTACTGAACTCCAGTGTTCACAATGGCCAAAATGTTGTTGAGCAGACAACGTATGTGCTAATTGGATTTTGTATATGCAATATGAACCCATTTTCAAAAAAGTACATGTTTAAATAGAATCATAAATTCAATTTTAAAAAAATCTGTAATGAAATAATGTATTTAGTATGCTTGGTACAGAAGAGTGCAGAAATACTTATTTGCTCATCAAATATCAGTTTTTATTGGGAAAATATGTATTTACATTTGTAATTACTTTGATGTGTTAGTCCCAGACAAGTCCAAGATAGATTTTCAGTTTCTCCAAATATTTAGATTTTTAACATTTGTTTGTAAATCATCCACCAACTTCATAATAGGAATGATACAAAACACAAGTGAAATCTTGTGTGTGCAATGTGTGTATATGCTTTAGTCAAAAGCTCTGTGTAAGTTTGAAAAGCAGCTAATGCAGTGCAAGAGCTACAAGAGTGGATGACATCACTTTGCTTGAAAAGATGTTGAGAAATGAGAGTCTATGCCTTTGCATGAAAACATCAAAGGATAGAGAAGATGATGAATGCTGAGCAGGTTTCAGGTTTGTTTGATTATATTTGTGACTTTTTCAAATTTCTTTAAAAATGTGCTGAGTTTTGCTGTTTTGCTAGCAGTTCAAGACCAAATAACCATGGTTTAATTGTAGGTTTTGTTGTTGTCATTCTACTGACTTAGTACAGAGGCATTTATCAATCGAAGATTTGAAATTAACTTCAAAATGCAGAAAAGGCAGTTTAACCCAGGGAAAAGGAGCCTGTAAGCGTATTTTCTAACATAAAAGGATTATCTGGATCTGAATCATGTTGGGAAGATGGTTAAATGTCTAGAAAGAAATTGCCTGATAGGATGTTAATGCAGCTTGAAACTCTTCTGGAATTTATTTGAAAGGAATAATTTTCTGTAGCATTATTTTCTTGAGATATTTCTTATGTCAGCTGATCTAATTCAGTTTATAACATTAAATTACATTTTAACACTTTATGAACATGAGTAGAAATATTATGACTAAAATTACAATTTATAACGTAAGAAGTTTAAGCAGTATTGCAAAAAAACATGAATTATTATCCTTGACCTGTTGTTTACTCCTCATTCCTTTCACTAGCCTTTAAATCAAATCCCTCAGATCTAACCTCTTTATCTCCCATCCCCCCCAAATCATGACAATATGCTCCAGCAATCATCCCACATGTGTGCATTATTCAGAAATTAAACTGTAACATTTTGAATCATTGCCATAAAATATCAGACTTTTGGATGAAGTTTCTTTGTAATTTTGAAAACAGAACAAAGCTGAAGACCTCATGATTGGCTCTTCCAGTTTCGCCTCAACAGCTAAGTTGCCACATATTCAAACCATATTGTTAAATTCTCTACTTGATTGTTATCTTCTTGGATCAAGAATCTTGTGTTGTTATATGCCTCTATAATAAGCAGCATAATACAAGCTGCATACCATTCTGCTCAGATAATGTGATGAATTTGATTTTTTTATCTGTTCGTCTTTTCCTATGTGAAAAGTGGAAACATGGATCATAACCTTTATCTGTCAGCAAAAAAACCCCAAACCCTCAACAGTAGTACCTTGTTTATAACTTTACGTGGCCCAGAGCATAGAAGTCAAGATTGCAGTGGTACAGTTTAAGGCAAGAAGAACCTGGATCTTGCTTGATGACAACAAAAGACCTGGTGTGCCAAGCTGTATCTTTGCTAAGAATAAGAGTAACACTGCTTCTTGCTCTTTAATGAACGGGCAACATCTCTCGACACCCTCGCCCCCAGTGTCATTTTACTGATCTTTTTGCTGCCTGTCAAAAAATCTATGAGTGACTGCAAGGTGCTACCTTTGTAGAATACATTCCCAGTAGAATATTAGCACTCTCCCAGTTACAGCTTCCCCTTTACTATTTTAATTTTTTATTTCAAAGGAGGTGAAACTTCCACCTATTTACCCATAGTTTTCTTGCTCATGTATTACCACAAAGTCTATGTTGCCTACTGAGAGGTGTCCTCCACAAAAGTGTGTGACATCTAAGTCATCTTTTTTTGATTGGTGTTATTCACCTCTTTGGAATGATCCTTGTGAGTGCTGAGATTTGTCCTATTGTATTGTATGCTGTTGAATCACATTGAAACCTGTAGCAAAAAAAAAAAAAAAAAAAAAAAAAAAAAAAAAAATGTATGTTTTCTTCTCAATTTGGGGTTTTATTTTTTCTGTTGAAACACAATGAAACCCGTAAAAAAAAAAAAAAAAAAAAAAAAAGAAGCAATGAAAATGTATGATTTCCTCTGCAATTGAGGTTTTAATGTCTTTAACATTTGCACTTATCATAAAGTTTATGGACAATGCTGTGTATAGTTGGACAGATTCATTCCCTAAATCAAAACGTAAATTGAAAAACTCAGAGTAATACCATCAAGCTGTACTTCATACTACAGCTTAATTTATTATTATGTATGATCAGAAAAGTAAGCTTTGAAGAACTGCTTTGCTTTTGCTGTTGATAACTGATAAACATTAGCCAATGCTGTTAAATATTTTGTACTACTCAGAACCAAATGCTGGTATTTCTGCCCCTTTCTGTTTCAGTGGCTGAGATGTAGCTGTCTCACCCGAGTTCCTTATCTTTGTTTTCTGCTAAAAAGTTAGAAAATAATAGAAGTTCTATCCCTTATACATTACCTGCTGTTATAAATTCTCATAGTTTAAGAAACAGCAGTAACTAACTCTTTCCTTCCTAGTTTAAGATATTTTCACTGTGTTAGTGACAAATCACATTAAGTGATTTAAAAATGCGTGGCACCTGAAAGTCTTGGACAAGTTTATTATTTTCAGTTTGTGCATAGAGCTTCAACTGGTACAGTCAGCACGGCTGTCAAGAGAGCTATGTTCCTTTTTGTTTTTTCTTAAAATTCTTACTTTTAGTTTATAGTTTTAATGGCTTTCAAAATATCTTCTGATGTAGCAAGCTTCTCCTTAAGCTGATGCACACTAGATTTGCTCTATAGGCTTATACAGCACAGCTCAAACTCTGAAGAATTTTGTTACTGCTAAAATACAATTAATTTTCCATTTTCCATACATCATTGGCTTTGTCATTACAATAAAGTGATGTCACCTATGAGTCTCCTTACTTATTGCCTGGATTTTTAACTTGGTATGTCTGGCAATAGTTAATATATTAGAGACTGCTCTAATATTTGGCTGATGTTGGACAAATCAGATATTTTTCCAGCTTTTCAGCAGAAGTAATTAGTCTGTATGTAGTGCAATGTTTCTAGCTTTAGCACCTGAACTCAGTCAAGCATTTCTGCAGAGATATGCTTTGTATTACAGTGGCATGCATTCAGGAAGGCGTTCTGTGGCGAAACTACAAACAGTTTTTCTGTTTAGCAGGATCCAAGTAATGTTCTCAGTCATGATTTAAGGAATGTGAGGGAACTGGTGTAGTGTTGTGAAAATTCTGACACATGCTATTATTTGCCCTTTATGTTGGCTAGTATAATGAGGTCACAACTTTCATCATAATATTAATAAATGTAAGATTTTACTAAAACAGAGGTAATATGTGCAACTATAACACAGTATGTATTCCTGACTATAGGTTTTTGAGTTGATTTGTTGATTTCCAGATTAGAAAGTGGGCAATTAGTGCATCATTGCCATACATGTCAGTAGATGTGAAACTTACACTGTTGGTAGTGATTTTTATCACATCCAGAGGGCAGAATGAAAAGTTTATAAACAAGTTGAAATTACAGCCCAGACTGTGTTTTCTATGACCAGCCATGTTTGGTTTTGTTTGAAAGAATTGCTGAGATATCCCTTAACTGACAACTCCATTTCACGGTTCATTGAGTTACTTCACTGGAAGGAAACTGCAAGGATGAACCTCATAAGCTCTACTACAGATGAAGGCAGTATGTTGTCATCTTTTCCAAATAGCAGAAGTTTTGTGTGTGACTGTGTTGCTTCATCATTTTTTTCGAAGAAAAAACATTTTATTCTAAAATTGAGTGTACCTTAAATAAGCCTTCAAGCCATCACAAAGAAATTCAGAAATATTCAGGAATGATTACTTGGTTCATTTATACACACACACACATATATACACATATTATATGTGTATTATGCATACATTAATTTTTAAATATATACTTATTTGAACTCTTTGAAGTGGTCATTGCATATTTGAGAAGACTTGTTCCTATCTCTATTGGGAAAAGCTGAAGTGTTAGTCGGAAGTGTTCAGTAGGCTGTGAACACATAAGACGTGCTGGGCACTATATAATTATATCCTTATTTCTTTGTCTTGAGAACTCATTTGTGAATGTTTCTCTGAGGATTACTTTTTTCATTACATCTTTTTGGACATTGAAAAGAAGGTATAACTGGAGACTGACAATTCAGAGATCATTAGGTCCAGATTCTGGCCAGTCTGGAGTATCAAAATATCTCCAAGTAGAAGTGGAAACAGCCAGTAGTTAGCAGATTTGTAGGAATCTGATCTGCCTTTGACATAGCCAGTTGTTCAGAAGTTCCCAGTGTTCAGGGTGATTAGCATCATGTCTCATCTCAGCAACTCCTTTGCTCACAAACCATAGGGATCCTTTGTATAGCTGCGCTGAAGGAATTCAGGCATGCTCCTCATTTCCCTTGCACCTCAACTCTGTGTTAGCAGCATGATCATAGGCCGAAGCTGTGGTGGATGCAGATCCTCTTCAAAAGGTCATTTCACCTCTACAGCTTCATCATTCTTTCTACTTCTTTCAGGGCTCAGTCACCAAGGTTTAGAGCATGAGTCCTCCTCTGTTCTTTGCTACTTTCTCCATGCCTTTCTAGTCATACGCTTAGCTTCTACCCTGACAATTGACCTTCTCTTCTGATATGCATAGTTCCAAAATTAAGCCTTTCTGCCATTTTCCCCACTAGCTGTAACCCAACTGGCAATATCGTGCCATCAAAGAGGCAATATAGTGCCAAGATTCTTGCAGTATTCTGTCAGTCCCAAGTACCCTTTACACTGTGAAGTAAATGGGTGAGCAGCGTCAATTTCCTGTATCAGTCTGTGTGTTATTATCTAGGAGAGTTAATGCACTATTTTCTTTTCCCTACAGGATGCCATTGATCTCTGTTTCGCAAAGGTATCCTCTAGGAAATGTTGCTGTTTAAACCACAGCCTGATTCTTGATTGGAAAAGTGGCAAGGGTATGTATGTGAGCTGTGGTTTTGATTCCCAAAGGGCATGGTTGTCAGCATTAAGGCTACTGATTATATGCCTTTTTTTTTTCAGATTTCTATTCATAACCATAGCATTCAGTCTCCATTTTTCTGACATTTTTAGTATTCCAGAGGAACAGAAAAACTATAGAACATGTTGCAATTATGGTGTGTCAAAAGTCAGTTTCAGATATGCAGTCTGAATTTTAGAATGAATTGTATCATTGAGCAAATTATTTGCTAAATGTCATAGCTAGATCCTTAATTAAAGTTTGAGCAAATTTGTCTGTTGGTCCTAAGGACTTGCTTCAGCTGTCACTCTAGCTGTGATATTTGGAAAGACAGCCCGTTTACTTGGGGTATGCTTTGATCTCTATTTTAGAGAGTAAGAAGTGGTGACTGCTACTCTACCTTAGGAAGATTTGTATTTGTAAGCAAAACACTGTTCCGCAAGTAATCAGATCTACTTGCTAAATCTGTCTGAGACCATAAGTTCTGCCTAATCACAACCAGAAAATAGAAAGAAAAATTAAAATGTAGCTGCAGGGTATCAAAGAGATTGGAAGATATAGTAGTCACAGTGCATAAAATCCTAATAAATGACTTGCTGAATTGCACATACTAGTTTTAAACTAGTTTGTGGGGTAGCTTTTACAGTCTTCCGCACAGGAAATGCAATATGAGGTGAGTCTTAATACAAAGAATGGTATAATAGCATGTGGAACCTCAGAATGCTATGGCTCTGTTGTGCTAGACTTAGTGTGGACAGCTGGTTAGGAAAGATCCTACCCAAATTAATGTGTTATCTCAGTAAATGAGGCCAACAAAAATAGGGTACATGAAATAGTAATTTAAGAGTGTCACGTGAAAGGGGCAGGAAAACTCACCTGGTTAACAGGTGGCTCAGGGACTGGTGCCATCAGTCAAATTTTGGCTTCTTTGATCATGGGGAGGTGTACACAGCACCGGGCCTGCTGGCAACAAGTG
>Ga0181612_172568_pt1 | contig 22672 bp, 10 predicted proteins | sample HoacroProtozoa21_FD_119630 | JGI IMG/M metagenome (GOLD analysis project Ga0181612, IMG submission 119630) | Hoatzin crop microbial communities from Cojedes, Venezuel. Combined Assembly of Gp0051906, Gp0051904, Gp0051908
CGGGTCCCGTGCGCCGTCTTGGCAGCCGGGGCCCCCTGCTGGCTTAGGGTCCACCGGGACCCCCAGTCCCTCTCCACAGAGCTGCTCTCCAGCAGGTCCACCGCGAGCCTGTACTGGTGCACTGGGCATTGCATAAATGGGCTCAATAATGTGGCACATCCTGAGGCATAAAACTGCCCATTTTTGAAAACTAACAGGAGTGAGAAATGTGGACATGAGATAATAATCTATTCTGGCTCTGCAGTATGAACATTTAGTACAATTTATTGGAGATACTAGGATTCATAGAAACACTTAGCATGTGGCTTTGGATAAGACTAGCTTGTGACAACACAGGGGATTAGATCTTCCAATTTAACACAGCATTCCAGCATGTGCTTATTTGCTGAATTGGTGCCTGCAGATCTTCAAAAGTCATGATTTTTTTCTTTCTACTAGTAGTCTGGGTGAAAGTATCTGAAGCAAGGATTTTATCTGTGACTATACACAAAGCTAGAGCACATAGCTCCTGTATTTCCAGATGGAAAGTTTTGGATGGAAATATGTTCCCAAGCCCTGCACAGATGGCCAGTTCATGAGCAGAAAGCCCAACACATTAGAACTCTGCTGTGTACACAGGCTCCAGGTGGCAGCTCCGACTGGGCTGCCTAATGTCTGGCAATTCTGAATAAATGGCCAGATTTCTCTTTTTCTACCTGGGCATCATTTAAAGGAAACAGAACATGCCCATGGGAGTGTGTCTGGACTGTGAAAGATCTACCAGAGTGTATGCATTTAGAAGCGTAAAATGCAGAGCTGTCGTATTGTGTGGAACTTGCAGGGATAAATCACTGACATAATTATACATGACTTTGAAAAAACCCACAAGAAACTGGACAGGAAAAGTTACTACAAACGACATTTCATGCTTGAGGTCTTGACTTAAAAACTTGCACTGAATAGATAGGCTATAAAGTCTAGGCAAGAGTTTGCATACACATTCACATAAATACAGTGTTTGTGTCTGAGTTGCAGAGAGGAGGTGAAAGTGTTTGAGGAAACCTAAACATTTTACCTGCCTTAATAGAAAAATGCTTCTGAATAACCAAGAAAGGAGGGCAAAGCAACCAGCAAATGTATAGTGCTTTTCTAACAGCAAGAAGTAGAAGTAGAGTAAGTGATGCTTCATTCTTAGAAGTTTGCTGTGTCTGACTCTAATCTTGTTGAGATTTGGAGCAATACTTAATGATGACAAAGGGAAAGTAAAATCAGGCCCATTCAATAAAATGAGTATACGCTGGCTGCTGGAGCAGAGATTTGCTCTTCAGGTGAGATCTGAGGCATCATTATTTTTAATGTGACTTTTAAGGAAATTGAGGAAGTCACAAGCAAATGATTGCCAGTATTATTTTTATCTATTGCATGTTAAAATCTAGAGACTGGCTGAACAGATGCAAAGTGGAAGACCTCACTTCAACTCTGCTGACAGCATGGGATGGAAGTTAATAAGGGCTGCTCTGTGTTAGGGGCCCAGCTGTGGGGCCCAGGCCTGCTGCCTGGACCTAGTTGCTTGGTTTTATCTGTGAAAGGTTTCAGTGTTCACTCCTGGTTTAATCCTTTTTTGAAGAGTAGCTGTGGGATCAAATTTTTAATCTTTGACAGGCCTGTGCAAACCTCATGTTGAAGCTGTAGTCCTGGCGGTGTCTGCAGTGCCATCTAATGGCTGCAACCAGCCCAAGCAGCTTTTAACCTTTTCTTCCTTTTTCTTTTTTTTCTTTCCTCTTTTATTCCCTTTTTTTTAATAACACGAAATTTGTTAGCACCTCCAAGAGATCACACGTTTTTAGAGAAGGGGGTATCTGCTCTTCTGTGCTGTATGCAGCCTTTCTCTTCCTGGCAACAGAAAAAAGATAGGCTGCCTTCTAGATTTTTGTCACAATAAAAGGCTCACTCTCTCGCAGTGTTGTCTTGACAGGGTTGGTTTGTCCACACCAAGATTCTCTGGAAATTTCCTCCATCATGGATATTAGTGATAGGGCAAGAGCTCTCTGACAATTTCTCTACTAGAATAGAGTTGCTCTTTTGCGGAAAATCTTCCCCAGTGCACAGAAAATGCCTTAGAGGGCTGCCAACAGCCCAATTCAAATCCTACACATTATACGTCCTGAGTTGTGGGACCGTGTGTCCTGTGCTAGGCTTATGCCAAACCATTTGTGATGGTTCATGAAACAGCCCCTCTCAGGCCCCGTCCTCCCGACATGTGGCCATGATGAACTTCACACTGAGATTCAGTGGAGGGAGCCTTTACGCTTAAACCAGGCAAAGGCAGGGAGACTGAAGTGTTGGTGAAAAAAAGCTGTTTTTCTCCCTGTCTGTGTCAGATGGTTGCTTGTGGTAGCTTTCTAGTGGTGGTGCAGTGGGAATAAGGCAGGACAGAATCCGGGAGTTGCCCTTAGCATGTAATTTGTCTCTATCCAAAATACTGTCCAGACACCTTTTAAGTTCCCCAAAGTGTTTCATATTCTTAAATGATGCTCAGGTCTTTCCATGGTTTCCTGTTCAGGAATGGATTTCATTCTTCAGACCTAATCCATCCAGTTCCTTGGCTCACCTTGTGGATTCCCAACTATTGCAGGGTGGGGGGATGCTGGCAGTGTCCAAGATCTTTTCTTTTCTCTCTGTCACACTATGATTTTTAAGGTACTTGGTCACTTGTGACGAAGCTCAAGTTTGTCATAGTGTATGAGGAGACTTAGGGTTTTCTCTCTGAGTGACTATACTTAAAGCTTCTTGCAAGGATGTGGAATTACACCTAGTGACTCAGATGGCTCTTCTAAGATGCTAAGTCCCTTGAAGCATAAGTTCAGCATGATGAATGGATTACCTGGTTCTTAACAGGGAGCCACAGTGATGCTTTTGGCAATATGTAGCCTTGCAGCCTGAATGATTGTTCTATGAAAACAGATCAGAGCTCATGCCTAAGGTTTTCAGCAAAGCATCACATTTGAGTGGTTTTATTCCAAAATACATTTATTTGTGTCTTGCATGTCAGACTTGAAGTGTCTGAAACCTTTGGATGCCCTGCTGAGTTTAACTTTTATTGATGTAAATATCTTTTTCATGAAGAAGATTTTGGATCTTGGCTGTAAGTATGAGGTGATAGTGTTTAATTTCTTTTTTTATTTGTCCTCACTGTAGGATTTGCTCTGCTTGGAGGACATCCTTCCTTCCTTACAACACAAGACATACATCTGGGCACTAACGAGAGTCTCACAGATACAGCAAGGTTGGCAAAATGTCACTTGATTGATCACTATGTATTGGGTAGTTGATCAGGCTAAAACCTGTCTTACAGAATTTTGGAAGCTAATATTTTCTTTCAGGAAAATGTCAGGAGGCACTCCAAATTTCTTAGATATTTACAGATCAGCTCACAGAATCTGTAGGTCAGTACACCATCATTCCATCCACTCTGGCTCTCCAAAACATCTCACAACAAGAAATATTTTTATCAAATTTGGCATATAGAATATTAATGAGAGTGACAGTCACACAAACGAAAACATTTTATGAACCTCAGTAGTACAGCTCTGCTGATGACAGCACGTACATTCAAACAAGACTAGAACCTTCTTGTTCTGTTGCTTCTCATGGAGCTCGAAGTACAGCTGACTGGCAAATCAAAAAGCAAGGACTTTATTTATCCTAGGTAGGCCAGCTCTTGGTGGGCCTTAGCCTACCTGCAGTGACAGGAAGGCATTGAAGGCCACCCTGATCCTTCTATTTCATCAGCACCAAACTTGACCAACACTTTGCAGCCAGTTTCTGATTTCATGTGCCCTCCTTCACAGCCGTACCCACTGTCAGGACCACTGTGGAGGCTGGACTGTGGCATTGTTCTCTAACTGGCACCCTTGGAAGATCCTAATCATGCCCAGTCCCACATGCATGCAGGGATGGGTAGCTAGCAGCCTATCCTCATTGCCATGGCAGGGAAGAACTGAGCTCAAGGTTTTTCTCCAGTGGATTCCCTCCAATGTTGCAGAAAGGCCGAACATCAGGTTATCTTTTGCAGATGCTCTTGCTGTTTTTCCACGTACACTCCATGTATTAAAGACCTCTGTATCGTGCTGTTTTGTAGGCAGCACTTTTGCAGCCTGAGATTGATTCAGTCGGGCTCAGCTGTTGGAAGGTTAGTAGTGTCTGAAAGGTCCTTTTTGTTCTGGTGAAAGACACACAATGTCAAGCTCATCAGGCTCAATTCAAAATATGCAATCAGCCAGCTAAGGTTCCATTGCCTCTGCTGCATACTACAGTTTTCACACCCAGTGGGAGAGCTTGTTTAAGAACTATGTTGCTGTTCGCTCTGTGATGAAATCCAAAGACAATGTAAGAAAATGACCAAACATTTGAACATGTTAAGTTTTTGTTGCCTGCTTTTAACTGCTGAAGTGGAAGACATATGGGTGTTGATAGTAGAAAGTCAACATTTCAGTCTCTTGAGGCTTGAAAGTACTTAGCTCTCACTCCTTGCTGGATACGTAACTGCCAATATCAAACTAAGCTGCAATGTTAGTGTTCAGATGTTTCAACAAAAGCGTGTCCCACTGCCTTGCTTTAGTAACCGCAAGTTTAAAAGATTCAAAAATAGTGTAAACTTATGGGCCTATAAAGAGAGCAGATTAATCTGAAACTTAACAGTCAAGTCTGAGGTACGTTAGGGCACTGTGTCCAGTGGCCACCGTGTCCAGTTCAGCAGAGCTCATACACTGCAGTGAGATTTAAATAATTCCCCTCAAAGGAAATTCTTCATACATCATGGGACATAGCCCCGGTTTAAGCAGGACAGCTATAGCTTCATCAAAGTGTGCCATTTAAATGCTGCAGAGCACGTGCACCCCTGCTACAGCTCTACTGGCATGGGAGATATTGAAGATTTTTCAAGTCAAACATACATAGCTTACTATGTCATAGTAAAGGTGGACGGGAAACGTATCAAAGGTAAATCCCCCACACTGATGTTAATAAGTATTATTCTCCAAGCGTCTTGCCTTTTCGTCCATTCTTGCTGGACCACTGTAAGCAGAGAGCCTCTTGGCTGTGAAGGAGCAGGAGGAGAGGATGCTGGCAGAGGGCGCAGTAGGAGGGAGCTGGGAGGCTGGTGCTGAGAAACCAGGGCTGAAGAGACAATTGGTTCTGTCATGGTGAGCAGGGGTACAAGCACACCAGGCTGGAAAGATGAAGATCAGTTATTTACATCAACTTAAAGGAACTGAAATTGAGAAGGGATGGGACACACCAGAGCAGCGGGGAATGAATGAAGAAGTGCAGAGGTGTCACATTTGGGAAGGAGTGACTTCAAGCTCCAATACAAAATGATGTGGAAGGATTGCAGTGTCACCAAAGGTGGCAGGTGAAGCCAAAGGAAGGGTTGATTTACCAGGACTGATGTGAAATTGCACTGTGGCAATTGTAATGGGAAGGAAAGGGCAAATGGTGAGAGCCTTTAGAGCAGTGTGTCAGGGTGCCATGTGGGCTAGTGGCTCCTTGGGGACTAGGGAGGCTCAGGTGCCAGGACAGGGTCAGGCAGGGCAGGGCCTCGTGAGCCAGCACCCATCCCCATGCCCGAGCCAGGGGGCAGGGCAGCCGGGAGGCAGCCGGGGACAGTCACGGCATCGAGCACATCTGTGGGGATGGGGGTGGGCCAAGGCCAGGCTGGGACATCCACCCACAGGTGTGTGTCAGTATGGGGATGGTTACAAAGCAGCAAGAGATGTGACTCCCAAGAGAAGGGGGTTGACCCTGATGGAGGCTTCTCGCAGGGCTGTCTGGGAGCCTCCTCGGCCCCCTGACATCAGGGTGATGAGGGGTAGCCCTCAGCTGTGCTATTGCAGAGTTGGGTCTGAGCCCCAGCAGCCAAACCTCCAGGAAGGGGAAGGATGCGGTCAGGGCCCTTACGCAGTGCTCCCCTGCAATAACCTCTCCAAGCACCATCCCAACAGACATGCAGGACTGTCTTCCAGAGGTTCTCTGCCATTCAGACGCCAAGCCTGCAGCAAATCCAGGCGTGTTCTGATAAACAAACAGACATGCTTTGTATAGGCCAGTTTTCATTTCTTCTTGGGAGAATAAAGGGCTGTTAAGTCTTTGGTTCACAGTCTCTTAAATGACCTTTATCTGCACAAGCAAAAGGGAAGAAGAAAGGTATTAAGCTACAAGAAATAGGCAAAAAGCAGAAGCAAGCAAATCTTCAAGCCGTTCTGGACCAGTCCCCATTCTGTGGAGAAAGCTCTCACAATACCCACTTCCCATGCAAGCCTCCAGCCCCCCTTTTTTCTGTCTCTGCTTGCTTTTCCAGGTCAAGTCCCTATTTATGACCCTGACTTGCAGATTTTGCTTCTCTGCTGAGTCACACCACTTGCCTCCTCCCATATGCTCTGCTTCACTCCTGCTCTCATTAACAGAATTGTTATTGACTTTGCATAACCAAGGCTGAGCAGTTTACCCGAAAGAACATCATGAGTGTTAATTCCTTGGCATTTCTTGTGAATGAAGGATAACATGCCAACCTCATTCAGTTGTAAGAATAAAAAAAGAATGCCTGTAGTAGACCCAGAGGGTATTTCAAATGTTTACAGCCATGTGTCTAGGGCTCTGAAGGCCTTAGAAGTACTTGAGATTGAGACTTAAAGCAAAAGGGGCACAGATCTATAGAAGTCCCAGTTTTTATCAGAATAGCTCCAGGTAAAGGTTGAAAACATTTCTCCTGTGAACACATTTTTAGTGACTTATTACCTGCTCATAATACAGTTCTTCCATGCTTCACAAGACATTTACATTTATGCTGACACAGTAGCAAAAAGTTACCACCCATTAAGGAGCTCTAAGCCTTTCAGTGCTCTTTAGCATGTCTGATATATTACGTGAAGTGAAATATAAGTACTGTATCTGTATTTTCCACTGTAGAGCAGTTCCATTGTGTACCACTATAGCTCAGTGGCCGTAAGGTTCACTGACAGCACTGAAGAACTCATGGGATGGTTTTACCAGTGCACTGGCATTATTAGGGGATGAATCTCTGCATCTACAGGGAACGGGTTTACTTCTCACTGCTTACTGAGAACGCATCCACCCTGTAAGACTATGAATGACGATGAAGTAGTCCGGTCAGAAATGTAAAGCTTTTGAATGGATACATACTTTGAAAAGCAAAACTACCTTGGATAGCAATATCCTACACAAAATGTATTCAAATAGCCCATTTTCAAATTAAGAGATCAGCCGCACCAAAAAGGCATACTTTTATTTGTGTTTAATTTTTGATTCCTCAGAGGACACACCTGAGGAAAAATTTCCAGCTTTTCTCTGTAGAAGTAAAAGCTATTCTGAAACGAGAGAAATACAGCATTCCAATGCTCTCATATATTTCCAAGCTCTGGGATTCCAAAGTTCATAGGCTCACAGTCCTGCAAAAAGAATGAAAGGAGAAAAAGACCTTGTAGTTGGTGATAACATAGGAACCTTAAATGAAAAGTCACCTGATGAGCCTGTCCTTACTCCCCCTCACCTTCCAAAACTTCACCTTTAATACAGACTCTTATCTAGCCAGGTCTTTTTTCTTGCACAATCCCAGCCTTACATGGTTTCCTTTAAACTGACTTGATTACAGAAGACTTGCTCTCCTCAGATGAGGTCTATATTTTTTTTTTCTGCTGAGTTCAATTTAGTTTTGATTTCGCAAAGAATAAACCCAGTTTTCACCTGGGTTTTCTACTAATATAAGATATGACATATAGAAATGCTGGCAGAATGACTGTTTGATGTCTTGCTGGTAAGTGTCTAAGAAGTCTAGTATCTACTTTCAACAGATTAAGGAAGAAAATCCAGCAGTTTTCAATAGCTGGTAATTGGTTATGACTGAATTTCCTCTAATGGCATACCCTGTAAAGGGAGCATCTTCTTTAGATTCTTTATCAGGCATGCTGGGTAGGAATCTGCTGTCCTGACATCCTAAAAAAAAGTCTAAGAAAAATGGGCAGTTTCCCAATGTGATTGCCTCTGGTCCTTGACTGGTGGGACTGGCTATGCCTTGTTTAGCATGGACACCTGTTAGACAGCTAACAAAAGGGACTATGCCTCCCATCCCTGATGACTAGTTCAGAAGAGAACAGGCTTTCCACAGTCACATGCTTCAAGCTAGAATAAACTCTCACATGCACAGAAGAAGAAACTTGTGAGCTAAGAAGAAATAGTGGCACAAACAGCAACTGCTCCAATACCTTGCAGTAAATACCTTCTTCGGTTCCTCCTTTTCACTTGTAGCTGCTTATCGGCAGTCTTTTCTTCAGACAGAGCTCTACAGGGAATCTTGTAACATTTTTTAAGAGTTTTGCTTGTGTGAGGAATGTCTGGCGTCAGTAGAAAATATTTGTTACTGACTTCATCAGGAGTTTTGTCTGTGTAAAGGCCATGGCATTAACAGCCATATTTCCACAAGAGGAGATACCAGAATTCTTCGTGGCTAATCAGGATGATAGATACTGCAGGGATTTTTCATACTCTGCTATTCAATCTCTTCCTTGTTTTGTTTTAAGGTCCTGTTAGAGATAACATGAAAACACACAAAATGCTACTTCAAAGTCAGGCTTCAGGGCCTGATTAAAACACAGAAATGCAGAGAAATGCAGAGCTCCAATCCATATTTAATATATCTAAAGAATTCAGAGCATATCGAGTATATGATGCTAATCCACTATGCTAATCTCCAAGTGTTTCACACTGGCGAATGAGATTAAGGCCAGAGTGGTTCAGTGACTCCTGCATGCCCCTATCCGTATGCCAAGTTTCAAATTTGGGCATTACTTTAGCCCCGATACCATGTGTGTCAGTACACAGGTGTGTAGGTAGGAGAAAGAACAGACTGGTGTTGCTGGCCTCCTGTTCTGTGTTCATTAAGATCAGTAAATCATTGTGGTAATCTAAAACAGTTCTGTATTCCTAATCCTCACAAAGGCCAGGCTACCATACAGAGACACTGTAATATTCAGTCAATGCAACATTTGTTCTTTCCTAAAGCACTCGAGAAATCTTATACCTTATCTCTTCTGAAGTTATCAAATTCTTCAATGTTACAGTGTCATGCAATCTCTTATCTTAGTTTAGATACCTTAACGTTTACTGATGTTACATCTGTAGCTACAATCAAACGCTAGAGAAAAAAACATAAAATACGGCAGTGGTTTTCATTTACTTACAATAGTTTGTTAATAAGTAAAACTGCTTACTTATTAGCAGCTTGTTAAGTGTCTGCATTGAAGTGTGTTATGCAGACATGATAAATTATTCAAATAGCTGAAAAAATATTATTTATTACCACTTCTCATTAATATTTATGTGTTGCACGCTGAAGAGTGCAATTGGGATGTACTTACTATGTTTGACTTGGGTATTTTCCGCCATCCTCTAGGGTTCTGTCCAGCATGACAAACGCAATCTTGGCTCGAGTTTATAAGCATAACGATCTGGACCTAATGACAAAAGAAGCCACGATCCCAATAATCAATGGATTGTCTGATTTATACCACCCTCTCCAGATTTTAGCTGATTACCTAACCCTTCAGGTAACAGTATAATCCCCATTTGATAACAATTTCTTTTGCTAAGTCTTGGTCTTGATAAGTATTTGGGGAAGTCAGGTTCAAAATAATATATTCCTAGGTTTTTCTAAGTGGTAATTACATGGCACGTGTTATTTAAAGAGATCTTCATCCAGCAATAGAATTAAGGACCTGTTTAATTTAAACCAATTACCTAGTCCCATCAGCTGTAGTGGGACTGAAGTTAAGAATAAAATTAAGTACTTCATTGGAATTTGGCTGCAATTCAGAAAATGTGCAGGGGGCTTTACATGTTAAGATAAAGGTGAGATGTTGGTTCAACCAAAGCCAGTGGAAATTTTTCCACTGACTGAAAAAAATTCAGTAGTTCACTCCTGATTCCTCCCTAACCTATAACCAGTTTAAAAGGAATCACTATGTATTAGGAATTTGGTTGAACAAGTTTGTTTTGAAAAGCCAGTTAATGCTACCAGACACCTAGAGTTCAGGCTCTTAAGCCTATTTAAACTTTACTCACATCAAAGAATAGTTAAAAAAGATCATATTTTTTAGTTTAATCTAATGAAATAGTTGATTTGGCAGCAGGATAATATTTTATATATAGAATACCAGATGTTTATCTGCGAACAGAAGCACTATGCTGTTTAACAATCAATTCATGAACTGGCTTATAAAAAAGATTATTATACTGCAGTGCTAGTTGACAACTATGATGAACTCCTCTGACCTTGTTTACTTTCTGAATGAATAAAAATCAGACTGCTTGAAAAAAGGAGGGCAGAATAATTTCCTGATTCATTCAGCTGTGTTTCTCAGCTGTTGAAGACTTTGCTAGGGGACATTAAGCATGTGGAAAAGATCTAGTGAGAGTAGTATTAAATTATTCATGTCTTAAACTTTAAATACTGAAGGACTCATATGGTCAGTAAAAATTACGTTTTCTTTAATTAGTATTTTTCAATACTTAAGGTGAAGAGACCAACAAAAATTGGTGAACTTGAGACTAAAATGCTTCACATGCCTCAGGATAAGGTACATTTGCAAGATCACATGGAGCTAGCCTCAATGAACTGTCCAAATTACAGAAGACAGTAAGCTGTAACGAGAATGTAATCAATCATTACATGTCCTAATTTCATTTAAACACTGTCTGCAACTGTCAGCCAGGTGAATTGTATGGTTGTGTTTTGTGGGGGGTTCTGTCTTGTGAACACCTTAGATATTAGCATCTTAGCACTTGTGAATAACGGGCTGCAGGAATAATCTGTGACTCTTAGTCTACACAACTATTGATACCTCTGCCCCTAAACCTGGTTTTATCCAGGCCACTGACTACAGTGCCAAAGTTCAGAGTGTTGTTGCCCTGTACTCCACCTCCAGCCAATGAAGAGAGACCACTGAGCCTCTCAGTCACTCTCTAGAGATGCATCTCTTTCTCCACTGGTCTTAGCGGGAAACCTGCGGAGATCAGCGGAATGAGTACATGCCCTGTTGATCATCCTCTGCTCCTCCTCCATTGTGTCCTTGTACAGGGCAGTCATAGTAGAAACTCCCGGTGAACATGAGCTAGACTTTTCCTTGAACACCTAGGGCGGCAGCAGCAGCAGGTGGCTGTCCTTGTTGCACCAAGCACTGGGGAGGACATCTTTGGAAAGCGTGTCCCTCCTCGTTTTACATGATGAGGAAATAGGACCGTAACACTTGGTGCTCAAACAAAAGAAACATTTGACGTGGAGAGGTATCATGACAAAGTGAACGCTTACAGAGAGCTCAAGGAATGGCTCAGCTTTTGGAAAGCCACGGAAGCTTTTTAAAATTTGCAGCACTTTCCCAGTCAGCCTGATAATCGGAGCACTGTGCCCATCTCTCCCTCAGTCTTTCCAACATGTTCCTTAGCCCAGAGTGTGTCAGGAGGTCTTCAGAGTGCAGCTGGGTGGCTGCCCTACTTTGCCAAGGACATGCTCACCACTGGTTTCTGACCCACTTTGCACGCTTGCTTTCTAACCCAGAGGGAGGGGTGGGCTGGGGGGAGCTCTCAGCAGCACCGTGTGGGTGTTGGCACTGCCTGCTCTTTCCCTGTCTGAGCTGCCTGTCTGCTGTGTTTTTTCCTCTCCGCATCGTACACTCAGGTGGAGAAAACTAGTCTTAGAGCCAGCAGCATGTAATAAAATGGAATTTTAATCATATAATGAACTTTACCAGGTCAAAGAAGTAGGATTAACGCTTGAAGAAGTGTGAATCACAGGGTCTAGTTGTTACTTACACAGTCAAACTTCTCGTGGGATTTTTGGTGGCGTAAAAAGATGTTATCTGAGTACCGCCTGCAAGAAGATTAATATAGGAATGTTGAATAGTACCACTATTCTTTAAATGAGTTGAATGTTCATATGTAATGTTTGGACTTCTTTCCTATGATGCAAAGGCAATTTATTTGATTTATACTTACATGCAAACTACAATAATGGTACAGACTGCTAACCTTCTATTTAAATGTAACTACAGATTTTGTGCAGCTTATTTCTCTTTTAAAATGTCTCTTCCTTATCTCTCGAAGTATTTGTCTGCCTGCATCTACTCCTCCCTGCTGTCAGTACATACCCAAAACATAGCGGTTTTTTTCTCTTCTTTTTTCTCTTGCTCCATTTGCCAGTGGAGCACTATGTGCACTCTGGCCCTCTTCATGCTTAGCGTATTTTTATTATTCCATTTTCTAAATCCTATTAATTTTGTCATGTGCCTTCTTGAATCCTCTTCGAGCACTTTCTCTGTGGTCTGAAACTGCTTAATTTCCTCGTTTGTTTTTTCAGAATGTCTTCTTGCTTATAGGTTCTGAATCCCTTTTCACAGGTGATTTCTGGTGTGCTTATTTTAGTATGGTCTGTTGCATTCCCCAGACAATGTGGCTGGTTTGTTTTCAGGGCTGTCAGTTCTTGTTCTGTATTCAGGGTGTTCTTGTCAGATCACAAAGTGTGCTCCTGTCATGAATGCTGTGGTGAGATTCTTCAGGTTCAAGATCTTCTTGCCCGGTGCCTTCTTCCTGAGCAACCTGGAGCTCCTCTCATGTTTGAAGTCTAAGCTGGGTCTGCCCTGTAATACTGTGGTCAGGATTAATGCCCTCCATTATGCCAAGAGGGATGTTTTTCTTAGCATACATGCCACTCTCTTGCTTAAAAGTTGGCTTGAGATGAGTTTGCTCCTGAGTTAGAACCCACTAGAAATAGTTGCAAACATCACGCAACCGATTTGGGGGGTTTGGGGATTTGGCCTTTAAAGACTATGAGTACTGTGTGCACACATAGCCACTTCTCTCTCTGTGCTGAAGGCATGTGACAGCCACTTGCGGAGCCCACCCGGTGCGCCTCAGTCTCCTGGGCAGAAGCTGTGGCTCACAACTTCTGCTCTGCAATGCTTGGCTGGAGGGCAGCATCACACAATTTGTATTCTGGGGATGAATCACGTATTGACTTTGATTCAGTTGATATTAATGTCACTGGCCAAATCAGCTAACTTGTAGCTGACTGCAGGATGGCCAGACTGGTAATTAGAGTGGATCCATATGCCACTAGCTTTTTATGTCACTGGTCTGAAGGGACATTTCTTTTTCAGAAAGAAATGATTGGCATAAGAAATACATCAATGATTCCTTTATAAATAACGTAACAAATTACAGTGTTGCCCAGCTTGAAGAGGGCTGCTGTATATTCTCCTCCTCGATGTGCGACCCAAGGAGCTCAAATTATTATAGCCTTCAAATTCATCACCATCATCATCAACATCGTTCTAACAATTAGAAATCCCAGATAAGATCTGAACTGCTTATCTAGAATATATTGTTTCAATAACTATGATGAAAAACAATGTGGAAGTAAGAAAGATAATTGGCCCAGCATCTGCCTTCAGCTCCATTTGACACCCAGTAGAACAAAGTTTGCCCAGTTTCTCATTTACTGAATTCCACTGTCTCCCAAAGGGCTAAAGCTTTGACTAGTCCCCTGCTTTCCATTTTAAATTTTGACAGATTATTGATTCATTATTCAAAAGCTTGTTTTAATTGAGGGCTGTTATGACTGTTGTGGTCAAACATTTCAGAAGTAATCAATAATGGTGTCAGAATTTCAGCCTAGCTGGAAGCAAGTGCAGGCGGAGGCAGACAGGAATGTCCCCAATTAATTAAACCAGTCTTCTCTAAACATACAACAGTGTTAAATCACTGAGCATGCTTATTTTTTCCCAGGGTTTGATACACTGATACACTGCGACCATGGGTAAGAACAGAATGGAACATTGTAAAAGAAGCATGAGGATGAGAAAGTTGACTGTAAAATTGACATTATTTAGCAGTGATTTTTGTGAGAATAGCAAAGCCAAGTTTTGTGGCACTACAGCAGCAATCACTAGCTTGCCAAAGAGGCATTTGTAAGGGAGCAGGGCTCTAGACTTTCTAAATTTGTTATTTTTTGAGAAAAAAATTTGTTATTTTTTGAGAAGCTGCAAAACACCCAAGCAGGTAAAATGCCTACATCAATATAACAGAGTTTGGGAAAACTGGGAAGAGAAGTAAGAGGAAAATATCTTCAGAGGGTCAGGTGATCAGCATGTGTTGTAAAGGTTCTGGTTTAACCTAGAGTGTTACCATCATGGCAAAACACTTTTAGCAGGATTTTCTCTATGTGGTTGTATAAGCATATAGTATAAAAGAGGAAAAAAATTGTGTATGTCTCGTATACAGTATCTTTGGTATTGCCTCAAAGCTTTCTGGTTCTGACCAACAGAATCATCCCTGCTTTCTTAGAAGCTGAGGATGTGTGCGTATAAGCAGTGCAGTCGCAGTTATAGTGAGCTGGCTTTAAATGAAGAGGTTTGAGTTACAGCAGCAGTGTACCAGTGGCAGCATAAAGCTTAGCAGAGGATATAAAATAGGCTCCGCTGACACACACACAGCTTGATTCTGCCTTGTCTATGACTTCTTCCATTAGCTAAACGTCTTCATTAAGATTAGCTCAGCTATGTCCACTCTCTACAGTAGTCACTGCAGATGTGGCTTTGCCATTTGCAGTGCAGACTGAGGGTCATTATACAGACGGCTCCAGTACTTCGTATTTTATCTGTAACAGCTGGTAGCTTGGGAAAACAGAGAAAAGTATTTAGTATGCACTGTGCTTCTTTTAATGCAGAGTAGCAGCTGGTAATAAGGTGGAAGTTATTTAACATAGCAGTGTATTTGTGACTCACTAGTCAGTGCTTTGAGCATTACAGACTGCGATGTCTATTTTTGAACAGTAAAATCAAAAGAACTCAGGGCTGTCTCATGTGTTCCTGGCTGTGGGTTCATGTCTCAGCTATCACTAAGCCCTAGCTGGAAGCAACCACTTAAGTGAATGCTTTAGTTTGGCCTTCTCCTAGGAGCACCATTGCTTGGAGATGTGGGGGGACTTTGAAAGATGCCAGAGACCTGCAGAGCTGTTATACTGAAATAACTTCCACATTCACAAAGTCCTGTTCTGCTCTCCTGTAAATGCCCTTGCATCAAACTTCTGCCAGTGAGCCTGCTGCTAACAAACTTCGACTGAAAAAGCGATAGTTTTACAATACCACAGTTTTAGCCCTTAAACCATAGGCAGCCTAGGACTCTATTAAGTTTAGATTTCAATGGCATTTTTATGTAATTCATTATGTCAGGTGCTACTATTTTTGACTCAAAATTGTGTTCACTGGCAGAAATGCCAATAACTTTGTTCTGGAACAATTTCACAACCATTTGTTTGGGAGAAGCTGCTGCCAGGAGAGGAGGGGGTTGTCCCAGCCCTTTTCCAGTTCAGTCTTTTGCCATCTTTGCTGCAACTGTCTGCAAGGTTGCCAGTTAGTACAGCTCTACAATGTGGATGCTTATCCTGTCTGACAAGCATGTCACACGAAGGGTTGAAACACTCTCTGGCTTCCAGCTACTTTAATACAATTGTAGCGTGGCCCAGTTTTGAACACAGAAGAAAAGGCTCTCCATTGTGTCTTTAGTCATTCGAGTCATGAGGTGGAGTTGTACAGAGCAGGCATATAGCAGCATTTGGTTATTTCTTTACAAACTTTCTGGTATCAACTGAAGTACCTATAAACATGCGTGTTTAAAACAACGCTTGCTAAAGGGCCTCAAATTGTCCTGCTCTGGAAATATGAAACTCCTGTTACTCATGTTCCTCCTTAGCATTATCTGTTGGTGGCTGAGGACCAGAGTAGCTGCACATGTACAGGCTAGAAGTGCCAGCAAGCAAAGCTACAGTTAACGCTGTAATGCTGTTTCAAGCTCGGATAATCCACACTTAAAAATAATCACTGCCCTCTTTGATTGTACAACGGAGAGCAAACCCTGCAGGCCATGAGCAGCACAGCTGCATTCAAAGTGTGGCTCTTTGCTGTCCTGTGCAGCTGTGATAGTTAAAATGCACTCCAAGGGCACTGCCATGGCCGCAGGGAACATCGTGTACGGACAGGCAAGCCAGGGCAAACCTGAATAGCAATATTTCTGTGATTTCCACAGTCTGGGGGAAAACTAGAAGGAGTGCTATCCTAGGCATTAGGACTGCCTCTAAATTAAGAATCTCTACCATTCACTGATATTTATGAGCACCAAACCATGGCTGTACGGCTTTGGTGCTAAAGTTACTGTGTTTTTGGTGCTGTGTCTCTCAGCCTGGCCCTCACCATATGGCGTACGTGTCAATGTGTGCTTCACTGGAGAAAGCTGCAGCACTTGTGTCTTCCTGTAAGATGGGGGCCCTTTCCCTCCCTGACCATCTTGTAGCTGCAGTAAGTTCAATTAAAGGTATGGCTCCATGCAGCTATCATTTTGAAGGTAGCCAGCCTTCTTTGCACCAGACCCGTCTGATCAGTCCCGCCTAGCTAGAACATCAGCTTGCTCAGCTTGCCTGGAACACAACCCCAGGGCTGTCTGATTCATTTGGCAGGAGCATTATGGCGGGCTGAATGGGCTCACTATCACCTGGATCGGGGACGGAAACAACGTCCTCCACTCCATCATGATGAGTGCTGCAAAGCTGGGCATGCACCTGCGTATTGCAACTCCCAAGGTAAGAAAGTCACACGTATGGAGTAAGGAGGGCAAACTTTGCCCATTCTTGTCTCAGCCACTTGGATACTTCCCAGGGGCCTCAGCCAGTGGGGCCTGCATGTATCTTGAGTGCCAGCTTTCAGAACCAAGGCTCAGAATCCCAGTTCAGTTATTTTGATGCAAAGCAGGAGTATTTCTACTGAGTCCAACCTCAGAAGGGCTGAGAGGAATTCATGACTGCACTATAAATCACAGAGGGCGATAATTCCATTTGAGAAAGTGCTACAAAGTCACCCAATGCCCTCTCCTCCTCAAAAAAATTTGAAAGTTGATTCAGATTGGTGGAAGTGTTGCATCTTGGTTGATTCAGATTGGTAATGCAGCTGTTTAGAATGCTGAATTGTAATACAATATAAAATATAAAACAAAGAATCAATTTAGAACAAAAAATTAAAGTATATATAGGCATTTCATTCTGTAACTGCTGAAATATATTTTTCTTACTTTATCAGAACACTTTCCACCAGTTTATCTCCAAAATAAACTTTCAACAAAATCAACATAATTTCCTTAGGTTTTACAGTTCTGAAAGACTTTCCCATCAGTATTTTTCTAACCAGTGTTAATAACAAGTAAAGACCTTATATATCTTCCATGATATGTTACCTATCGTCTCTTTTGGCAGGGCTTTGAACCAGACCTCAGAATAACTAAAATAACTGAACAGTACTCCAAAGAGGTAGGAGCCTAAGAAATAGACCACTAGAGCAGTTTGAATAGCTTTTATTTTCTTTATAAATGAAGTTAAATTTCCTTGTCTTCCTGATCTTTATTTTATTCACATTAGTGTGGTACCAAGTTACTTCTCACAACAGATCCTTTGGAAGCTGCAGACGGTGCCAATGTCTTAGTTACAGATACCTGGATAAGTATGGGACAAGAAGAGGAGAAGAAGGAAAGACTAAAGGCATTTCAAGGTTATCAGGTTACAATGCAGGTAAAAATTGAGATGTAGTGTTTTGTTGATGCTTTTACAGTTTGCATTTAGAAGAATCAACATCAGCAAAGCCTGGGTTTGGTATTTTTTTAAGTGGGGCCATGGAAACATGCAAACCTCCCTCCAGATTGAAAAACTCACAGAGATGACACAGTTTGAGTTATCTTATATATTTTCACATGGCTTGGCCTCTTTCAGAGCTTCCCAATGAGATCTACCTCCAGAACACGTGCAGGAGAGCTAAGCCTTTACTTCTTTATGACCTAGAAACTATATCTAACTTTGCATTTTCTCTTTGCTACCAGAAATGATCCCTTATATTTCATTTAAAATGAGCAGCTCACAGATTAACTCTTAAATGCCTGGGCAGCATTTGGGGCAATTTTGTGTGTAGCTGTCAATGAATAAAGCTTTAAATATATGTCTTAAAACTCATCTATTTAAAATGTTTGTCAGCACAAAATCAGTTAGAGAAAACATAAAGTCATAAACTGCTAATGGTCCAAGATAGAAAGGAGATTTTCCTTGCTGATAGAATTACTGGTTTGATTGACTGTATTTTAACATAAGTTCACAAAATACTATTGATGGGTATGTCTCTGAAATGGCCTAAAATATCTTAATTCATTGTTCATTGATATTAGATCAATGAATTATGAGTGACAATATCAAAAGAAAAAAAATATAGCCTTCTGAATCATGGTTTAGTATGTTCTTGTTGCAATTATGGATAATATGATATTATTTTATTGTATGGTGTTCAAATAAAGATTGCACTTTATTGATCCACTAGGTCACTGGAGTTTTTTACTCCCCTATTTAAGCCAGAGAAATAGGAGTAAATATTTGACTTTTGTGAAGTCAGCACTGAACTCTTACTGACTTAAATGGGGATATTCCCATCTTATTCACAGATGAGGAATTCTTTTGAAGTCAGTGGAATCCAGTTCATCATCCAAGTAACTAAAGTGGGAGCTAATATAAAATTTGCTCACCTTTTTACTAGTTAAAGATTTTATTAACATACTCACATATTTCTTTATTTTCATATGCTTTTGATCTACAGACTGCAAAATCTGCTGCTTCCAACTGGACTTTTTTACATTGTTTACCCAGAAAACCTGAAGAAGTTGATGATGAAGTATTTTATTCTCCACGGTCATTGGTTTTCCAGGAGGCTGAAAACAGAAAATGGACAATTATGGTAAAAAAAGAAGATTACAGTAGTTAGAGGTCAGGGTCAGCTTCTGTTCTGCCTTGCACTGCAGGCTTGGATTAAGTTTGATTCCTCAATAGAGAGTAAATACCTATGTTTCAAATGCCCCTCACAGCACATCACAATTTTGACTATAGGCAACATATATGTGTAGCACAAATACTTCTGGATACAAATGTGACCTATTTTGATGATAATCTGCTGTTGCTTGACCCATTTTTTCATCACTAAGTGAAATCTACAGAAGAAACTGTGATTTTTTGATATTTAAATCACTGGGTTTACTCTAATGATTAACTCAGCTGCTCAGTTTCAAAACATGTTAAATGCTGAGGTCCTGGGGACTGGCCTTAGAAACTACAGTTTCCCAAACACTTAAAGCTGGAGATTCTGCAGTTTTCTCTCAGGAAAAATCGCCACTGACACCAATGGGAACCTTCCGTGAGAAAGTGCTGCAAGAGCAAAGCTTTGAAAGACTCTGAAAAGTTACGGTGTGGGTAATACTGTGTGATCCATGGGAACCATGAGAGGACACTTGGCATTTAACATAAACCATAACTCCCCTCTCAGCATTCCTAGAATTTAAGAAAATTACTTCCAGATCTCAGTAGCCTGTTATTTATTGTTGGTTTCAGAACCATCATGTTGAAAAAAAGGTAGTGAAAGCTTTCGGAGGTGAAAAAAAAAACCCAGAAATGACATTGTCATAACTCTCAGACGAACTCTAGTTCTCCAAGTGAATCAGTGGCTCAGTATTGTATTTATCAAAAACTCAGATTTTGGATGTGGTCAAAAGTATGAACAAATTTGTGTTAAATTCATAGTTTTGGCCTTAAAATTCTGAAAAGTGCTCATATTTTTTATTTTAATTTTGCAGTGTTTCTATTCTCCCTAAATATTTTTTTTTTAAAGAAAATAAAAACTTTACTTTGGGTTCCAGCTGCACATTTGGGGGCGGGGGGAGGATTAAGAAAAATGTCATATTTATATTTTACCAATCTATAAAAATAATGAAAGTACGGGTCTTGTTTATGTGTTATTTTCTACCATTTTCAGCTCAGACAGCAAAATATAAATTATTTGCCCAGCTGTAGTTCCAATCAGGGCTGAGTGTATCTAGGACACAGGTAGCAGCAAGGGGCTGCACAGCTGTATGTCCAGCACTCACGGTGTGCCTGGGCCTGCCTGTCACACTGAGCAGCGCTGAAGGGAAAGGAAGGACAGACAGCAAGACCACAGCCCTTGGAGAACCTTTGTAAATCCAGTTCTGGGCCAAAATAGCAATTTTCAGTCAGACATTGCTGTGAAATCCCAACAGTGTGAACCAGGTAATACTTTGGCAAAACCAAGCAAGCACTGGGCTTGTTACGCACGCAGGTGTGGGGAGGACGGCAGAGCTGCTGCGACACCATGTTTTATTTAGCTGACATTCCCATGACTCTTGTTTCACTGCTGTACCTGAGGTTCCTTAGAGTTCTAGGGGAGGGCAGGAGGGGCAGATGACACACTATTAACCTCGGTAAGGATTTCCCGTGTTTTACCACAGAAAGTATAGCTAAACTGGGACAAATTTCAAAGCCCTTATTCTGGTATGACTCTCACTGATGCTGATGGAAGTTCTGCTGAAATCCACAAGCAAGCCCATGTGCTGGTGGGGTATCTACAGTTTCTCCTAGCAGTAGCTGAGGATACAATATAACATGCCAAAAAGGCCTGAGCATTTATCTAAATGCTTTGTCTGAATTTCTCCTAGGCTGTCAATTAATATATTTTGTCTGCACTGAGGAAAAACCTATCAGCTACAATACAGAACATCCTAACTGCATTTTAGCTCTTTCCTGCTTCATCATCAGAAATTCTAGCAAATAAATCTTAAGTTTGCAGTTTTTGTCAGGACAATGATTTTCAACACAAGACTTAGAGCTGGAAAATGTTTCCCCCTTGTTTATTTTTATGGAGTTTCTGTTTCCAATGTAATTGGATTTTTTCTTTTCTTCCTCCTCTAGGCTGTCATGGTTGCCCTGCTGACAGATTACTCACCACAACTACAAAAGCCTACATTTTGATGCTTGGATCCCTGCCAAGAGAAAAATATTCCTCATTGGCAAAATGTTCTGGTCCACAAATGCACACATCTTCTTCAGAAAGAATCAAGGAAATGAATGATTCTTTAATAAAACCATATAGTTAGCTGTATAATACTGCATTACATTCATGAAAATGTTCAAGAGAGTAAACACCATTGCAAAAGCTGGCTATCACGGAAGAAGTTCCAAGGTTGTACTTTAATGATTTGCTCTACCAGCATCACAGGCGTAGCGTAGTCTACACATGGCTGTGTTGGAACTTGTATAGTGGAATATGAGAGACATAAACTTCTCCATAAACCTGTAATTTAATTGCTGATCTGAGGAAGCGTGCGCAGAGCAGCAGTGCTTTAGTTTGCCTTGGTTGCCTGCAATTCCTGGGCACCCTGGCTCCTGTTTCTGTCCTCCAGCTACCCTCCAAATCCCACCCCTGTTTGACACCAAAAACATAGACACCTTGTGAGCATTATCTTCCTCCACAGCATTCCTGTGGGCTGGCACAGGAGGATATTGCTGTGGAACTGGGAATAGAGCAGCTTCCACAGAGTTGGACACGGCAGAGGAAGATGGTTGGAAGGAACTGGTTCATTCTTTGTCCATCTCCCCTAGACCTTCACTCCCTAAAAAGAATTTTGTCTAAAGAAACAAGTTTTCTATTTCTTTTTTTCTCAGCAGACATGAGGGGCACCTTATGATGGAATTGTGTACAGCTCCTTTGCAGAAAGAATTTGCTGCATTTTGTCTGGCACTGTGTCATGGTGTATGTTTCAGCTAATCCTTCTCAGTGGTAAACAGATCCATGACATTTGTAGTTTTTATGATGGCTGGATATGTTTAATATTTCAGGTAAAGCTTTGAGTACCATTAAAACCCACCTCCTTTGTTGTTTCTAATTAGTTTCAAGAACCTGTGGATTTTTTTCCTGCTGTAATACTGGAACAATGCTTGTGATTTTTTAAAAATTCTGCAAATGGGTTTCCATTTTCTGAGCAGCTGTGAAAAATTATATAATTCCTTTCAAAATTGGGATTTACTGCTGGGCCACACAGATCACTGAAATGAAAATAAAAATACATTTGTTTATCTACCCACTTATGATGGATTCGTTGTTTTTGCAGGCATTTGTTTGTTTCTTGTTAAAATTGACATTTTCCATTACAACATTACAACGGTTTCAATAATTCAGTGATCATTTACACTTCAGCAGAAATCTAGCTGCATCAATGATGGAGGAATAGGGTATGTGCTAGAAATCAATGTTTCACTTCCAGATTTAGTATGTGGAAAAAAATTTGTGCAATACAGTATATTTCTGGTCATATTAGGTCCTGCTTTGTGAATTAGGTTCCAGTTCAGCAAAATATGTAAGTTTGGTCCTCTTGGAGTTAGTGAGCTATTTAAGTGCTTAGAACTGTAGATGTCCTTACTAACCTGATTTTAGTTCTGTCTGAGAGTAAGACAACTCATTTTGCTAGTCCTTTCATAAAAAAGTGCATTAATATCATTTTTATTGTGTTGATTAATGTACTACCAGTGAAGTCAGGCAGATTTATAATAATGAAGCTGTATTGTTAAGTCATAGAATCATAGAATCGTTTAGGCTGGAGGAGACCTTCAAGATCATCGAGTCAAACTATTAACCTAACACTGCCAACTCTACCACTAAACCATGTCCCTAAGTGCCACATCTACACGTGTTTTAAATACCTCCAG
>Ga0181612_129774_pt1 | contig 22668 bp, 11 predicted proteins | sample HoacroProtozoa21_FD_119630 | JGI IMG/M metagenome (GOLD analysis project Ga0181612, IMG submission 119630) | Hoatzin crop microbial communities from Cojedes, Venezuel. Combined Assembly of Gp0051906, Gp0051904, Gp0051908
TCCCCTTGCCTTTTTCTGTTTGCTGAATAGCAAATCAAAATACTACAGAAACTTGGGATATCGGGGAAGGCTGTCTAGGAAGGAAATAAAACAAAACCAACTTGTCAAATGGGACTTCCTGCTGCTGCTTACCATGTGGTGCTCTAGTGAGCTGCATCTGTTCAGCTATTAAACATAGGGGTGAATATGATACCGACAGCAGTGACATTATCAAATATGCTGAGTGGTTATTAAGGCTCTATAGCATAATCTTTTCACTTTTTATTTTAATTGGCAGAAGTTACTGTTAAGTAGTTTCACGTATGATAATGCTCTTTGTGCTTGGCCCTAAATGAGAAGGCACTGCTACATAATCCACCGCAAGTCTTAAAACCCCCACCTGCCACTCAAAGGAAAGACTGAATACTTTTGCTCCAAACTCTCTGTTGTTCCCTGGAATTCACTGGGTCAGGAAAAAAAACCCTTATGGGGAACAACAAGGCTTCAGGACATTAACGGGGTTTCACAGTGAACGGGAAGAATGCAGTCTGTAGCATTCAGTGTGTCGGCAGTAAGTCGCAAGTCCACCAAGGGTGAGGACTGAACAGAAAATAACAAGAGATTCCAGCCCCAAAATGGAGCAGGATGACATCCGCTGAGTATGTAGTGCTTCAAGCCCATCCTTCATCCAGAGACCCGTGATGAAGAGAAGTATCTGACCCAACAGTGAAAATCGCAGAGGGAAGACTTCACAGTCCTGTACGACTGGCTTTTCCTAGACCACAGAGAATGCATAATGCTGCAGCAGCAAGCATGATTTACATCTCCCTGAGGGGATGTCTGGACTTACATTTGGTCTTTGACTGAACATAGATTATTACCTACAAGTTTTAGCACAAGAAGTTAAAGCCATATTAGTAGTTTCCTGCTGGTGCACTCAAGGCTTCAGGATAATTTCAGAGACAACTGGCAAAACTGAAGGACTGTGGCTTTCCTTTGTTCCTCAGCATCCCTTATTCAACGTAAGACAGGTAATTACAGAAAGCCAAGAAATGCATGAGTCAGTTCCTTCAGCTAATCCACCCTCTGGAGCATCAGAATGCTTCGGTGTAAACGGGCTTTCACGAACAGAGAGGTATTTAAGCCTCTCCACACACTTCACAGGAAAACTAACCTGTTGGTAGTGGGACTGTTACATTAAGCATAAACCACCAGAACATTGACAGTATCAGTTCATTAAATCCTTATTGTTGCAGAAATTCTTGTGACCAGCACGATCTAAGCAAAAAAAAAAAACAAAAAAGAGACTGAGCAGCAGCAGCAGCCCACTCTCAAATGGGAAGAATCACTAAGATTGACAGGGAAGGCAAATATTATACACCTATGGCTGCTGCTGGGAGAGAAAGGAAAAGGCTGCCCAGTGATACGCAAGCAGTGGAGATGCATTGATGTCAAGCGTCTCATGTTCAGCTAAGAGAGACAGTGATTAGACAGCACAGGCAAGTTGCTGAAAAAGCAGATGAAGATGTAACTGGTAACGTGGATTTCGGAAAATCCAGATAAATTCCCTGCTCTGGCTCCATTTCCTGCGTGACCCTGGTGCAATAAGGTAGCATTTGAGATTGCAAAAGTTGGGTAACTAAACTGGACGAAAGTAAGAACCCAGCCTGGTGTGTCCAGTTCTACCCTCTGGTAGACCAGCTCAAAGTCAGAGTTTTTACTGTAGTTACTCCTCACTGACACAGTGGTGTAAGTGAAAAGGCTCAAGATGAGAAAGCAATCTGGAAGGAAAAAGCAAACTAGCATTAAGTAATAAAACAAGTTTCCAGTTTGGTGATGACACTGAGGCATCACAGAGCAGAACTTGAATTAAATAAGTGGTCTAATTAACTAATTATGAGTTACAATTAAGGTAGTATCTCTCAAAACCAGAATAGTATTAAGATGAGCTTTCCTTATTAGCACAGTGATTAACTATAACAGCAATGTATACTTAAACAAATGCCTGAAGCAAAGCAGCAGGCTCTGTAAAATTGCCTCTGCACCTTTCACCCTCCAGCAGGAGTTCTCTGGCCTGGTGTAGATCCTGCTCATTCTTAACCATATTTCTGCAGTTTCTTCAGACAAATTAATAGTGGAAGTGGTGGGATGAGAACTGTTTGTTTGGTGTTAGGATCAGAATCTGTTCAGGCCACCAGCAGCACTTTTACCCTAGCCTTGTTCTGCATCAACAGACTAATCTCTCTGACTGATATGGGTCATACTGCATGTTCACTGAAAAACTGCTACACTGGTACTTCGTGCTGCAGTACACACTATATCCTTATCTCCACTTAGAGCTCATAAATTTAAAAGACAGGGAGTTAATGAGCCAGATCTTGCGTTCTGGCTTATATTAATAAGAAACAAACCTTGATCTGTCCTGTGCAAACCTGGCCCTCTTTCAATGGGTCACAGCAATCTGAGACTCACTCTCTCTTATTCAAGCTGCCATCAGGAGCTAAAAGCATAGTCTAGGATACTCTGAAAGTTATATCATTGCTCATGTCTGTCCTTTTTTTTTCCCAAAACACACATTGTCAGACCAAAGTGCCTACAAAGTGCCTGCAACCTGCCTACACCCTGCACTGTCGTGGCTTCTAACACACTGGGTACAAACGCCTTCCACTTGTTTTTGAGCCAGGCGTGCCTAGCAGGGACGAGGGAGTGCAAATCTTTTTGTGCTTCTCTAAAATTAGATGAGAAGTAGTTGGTAACAAGCTAGGAAATATTATCAGCGCTGACTGTGCTGTATTACTAGATATAACAAACAATATATGCTTAATAAAATATACAATAGATACAATAAGAAAAGAAGTACTCATGTAGGATAGGTGCACAAAAGTGGCTAGCTCTTGGAAGCGACCCTCAATCCAGAGCTCTCACTATCCAAATAATCACAGTAATTTCCTATGATTCGGTGCTTCTTCCAGGTGATCAGCCAGGTTTCAGTGAACATCTCAACTGTTCTGCTATTGCAAATAGTCAGGTATTCTTTAAATCTTAATAAGGTTGCTAAAATGTCTGCTATATTTTTCATCACCTCTTTTTATATATTGCAACATTCTGGAAGAGTTGGTGCCACATTATTAAAACATCTGTAACCTGTGTATGTAAGGATATCGGCTGGTAACCAGTGCAGGGAATTTTGGATTAGAAGGACCTGATTAGGTTGGGATGGATCTAAAACGTCAATGGGAGAATATAATGTTAACAAGGAAAGGTGCTGCTACGGAGAAAAGATAGGCTGTTTATATATCTGTAGGTTATAAACTAATTCTTCAGTCCTATCTAAAACCAGAAATTTGATGTTTACATGTAAAAAAACTAGTGACAAAAGGACATGTCTCCTAATTTTGGACACATGCTTATTTACTTTGTTCTTGCTGCTTTTGTTCTTTAATTAAACATAACTAATCAATGGTCGTCATCAAGAAGGTCTTCCATATGATTACACCACATAGCCACCATCTGAAATGAGTCTTCTGTTCCTTTAGCTGAAGGGTATGCCTCATTCTGTGGGAAAGAAAGGGTACGTAATCACTGAGACCCCTGGAGCCATGTGCTTTCACTGGGATTCACTGGGACTGCAGAATATGTACAGCGCATGAATTTGTGTTTGAGGACATGGCAGAAAAACAACTTAGGGAACAAGGGAAAAGGAAGAGAAAGAAAGAATCTTTGAAAATAAGACTGGACATAATCCATACAGTACTTCAGAGCTTGAAAAGTAACAATGTAAAAAATAAGCGCTGCTTTATGAAGAGGTCATGGGTGTCTTCAAGTTGAAACCAAGGGACGGTAGATTTAGTCTGCATACAAGAAATAAATTTTTTGTGATGCGGGTGGTGAAACACTAGAATGGGTTGCCCAGAGAGTATTGGAGGCCCCATCCTTGGAAACACTCAAGGTCAGGTTGGACGGGGCTCCGGGCAGCCTGGTCTAGTTGAAAATGTCCCTGCTCACTGCAGGAGAAATTGGGCTGGATGACCTCTAGAGGTCCCTTCCAACCCAAAGCATTCTATGATTCTATGTTAATTAAACATGCTTGCTCTTTTGCTTACCTATCCCATTGGCCCTCTTCAGTTCTTAAAAATGCACAGTTTTTGTTATTAGTAAAACATGACTCAGCCCAAACCCCTTCTATTCTCAATCTTCTTAGCATGTTTCTTAAGGCTAACAAGGTCCCAGGAACATCAAGCTTCACATTTACGTTCTCTCCTCATGCTGGATCAACAGTCCCATGTGTGTACAGTTTGCAACAGTAAAGTCAAAGGAAGACTGGGCATCAAATTCAATGACAAAGTTTTGGATCCTAAGAAGTTTAGCCAACAGATTGATTCAATCTACAGTGTAATTTTGAGATACACGAGATCAGAAGGAATCTTACAGTTCATGATCTGGTCTGCAAGATCATTTCACACAATGCCGTGGCCACATGCAATTCTTTCCGTATAACTGTCAGATGATTCTAATACACGTGGGGCCACCAGAGACCTGTAAACATTAACTAACTCTCAGCCAGGCTCTACATCTTTGCTAGAAGAAAGCACCTCAGGAGATTCATCAGTGTTGAGGGCTGGGGCATTTTGCTACTGACACATGGTATTTTAGCCAAGAACTGAGGTTGTACTGGTTGTGCAATTATCTCTTGCCAAGGAGCTGGCAGGTGGTGACCCCGTCATACAGCACGCTTTTTGTGAAGGAAGCTTTTATCCTCCAAAAAGCATGAAAGGAGCAGGATGCATAAACGAGTTATTAGCTGGCTAGAGGAAGAAGTGAGAACTTTTATTCCTCCCAAGACAGAGGAAGAAGATTAAAGGATTTGCTCCCTCAAGCACATTTCTAGGCTGGGGAACCAGGAAATCACAGCTGGGAGATAAGAGCTGCCATGCTGGTGTAACAGACCTTCCATGCCAGCATCAGAATTTCTCCTTGCAGTGCTCCATGATGATAGCCATATCCAAACTCCTTAATTATATCACCTGTCCAAATCCCATTCATATTTTTCATACAGTAAGGTACCCGTCTGTTCGGTGCCAGAATTAGCACATTTCCATAACCTTCTCTCAGCAACTTGGCCCGTTTATGGCAAGAACAGACCATTGCTGCTCAGTGTGCAATAACAGACTGCGCAGAGTATTCAAGATGAGGCATTAACAAACAGCTTATATCATAAAATCCCTTTTCAGAGTTGTTTTAATCTATGTCTCTGCTAATACAAAAGAATAACTTAGTTGCATGTTTTCAAGGCATGGCTTGACCAGTGATTTATTTATTTCCTTACCTATAAATTTAGATCTTTAACCTGATCAGTGAGGTAAATGATTGCTGCATTTAGCACAAATTCCCTAGATTAATTCATTGCTCCCATTCTAATTAACTTGATGTTTGTGTACACTGAATCGTATTCTCACCTGCCTGTCTAGTCCCATAAATGATTCTTTTTTGATTGCACTGCTTTTTATTATTCAAATCCATAAGCAAGTCTGAAAATCCTTCTTTCATAGTAATTTTTCTTCAGTTTAAAGACTAACACATACTCTGGCTGCTGAGTTTTTTGTTTCCCAAAGACAAGAACGATCACTGCCCACAACAGTTAAACTTCCTGTAGCATTTTCCATACACATATATTAATGAGGAAAAAAAATCACAAATAAATATCATGTCTATAAGCATAATACAGAAATATCAAATATTAGTAGAATTCTAGACTAGATAACATCAGCCTTGAGGAATTTTCTTGTGCCTCAAGGTAGCAGAATGTTTAATATCACAACTCTGATAAACATAACGATCCAAAGTCTTTCCAGGGCTCTAGAGTGATCCCTGATGCCCACTTAGCTGATATGATGATGGCCTGATTTTCAGAGGTGCTGACTATAATCAGCTTCCATTGACTTTAACCACTGATGTGCATGCTCAGCACTTCTAAAATATCAGATTTCTGAAACCTAGTTTTGCTTTTTGTTAGCCCTTCCTGGAGGTGAATAATTCAATTTTAAATTTATTACTGCTTCATGCATATACAAGTGACCACTGGATATAATAATAAGGAATTCTGTATTTGAAAGATGATTATTATGAGAAATATTATCCTGGGAATATTTTTTTTAAAGATGATAAAGCTCTTCCTGGGAAAATTAATTAGCTCCAATACAAACCACTACAATCAAAGGTATTTTTACCATCAGTCTTACTGAAAGTACATCCAGCTCTCTAGGCATTGATCCAAATACAACTAAGTCAGTAAGAATCTTTCAATTGACTTTTGATTACGCATTAAGCTCAAGACATGTAAGGTATTCAAAAGAGAATAACAAATTCATTTAGCTTAAGACTCTGCAAGTTTTTTCTCTGGTACACTCAAACACAGAAGGCTGATACTCACCCAAGTTTTACTATTCTGTTCACTTGAGGGAAGGTCATTATACTTGCATAAATTAAAATTTTCCATGTGTTATGTATATGTACAATAGAATCTAACAGAGTCAGCTATTAAAAGCCTGGTGCAGAAGAATACTGCATATGTATAACTAAGAGACAGAGGGAGGGGAGCAGGAAATAATAGTCCTTTTAAGTTTGACAAAAGTTCCAGAAAATGAGTAGGAAAAAAGTTGTGAGAGGACTTTTGTAGAATTTTCCATTAACTTAAAGCTGAAAATCAAACCCACTTGAGACCAATTTTTTTTTTTTACACAAAAGTCAACATTTCATTTGGAGATTTTAAATATTTTCCTAGTTTATAAAAATTGAAGTGTATCGTATACAAAATCTGAATAAACAGCTCAGAAAATGGGGAAGGATTAACTTCCTTTTAAACCAAGAGAATTTTTGAACCAAAGCTGACAAAAACTCACAAAAGCCTTCACTTGATGTTTACCCACATCTACATCACGGAAAAAGTTTCGAATGAAAAATGCCTTTTCCACAATATACATATTTCAATAGATGTAGTACAGAAATAGTTGGGACGAGGAGCACAAACTGAATTTATTCACGATCCAAGCCCAAATTTTTTGTAAGACATACAATATTTCCTTTCCTATGACGGTTCACCTCAGTCATTAGTTGTGATTCTGAAGGCTTCACAAACACATTTTGGAAACCTGAGTACAATACTGATTAATCCAACATGCCAGCAATGCTGCATCTTCAGAGTATTTCAGTTTAATAAAGTGTCTTATACCTTCCATATATTGATACTATCTGTCCTTAATCACACCATACTTTTTCAGATAACATGCTACCACATCTTTTACAATAGTTTTCCATGCTTTCCCATCACATTATTAATCTTATTGGTTTACATTTTCCATGTAATATTTTTTCCTAGTATCATTAAAGAGAATGAAATAAAAAAATACCTAGCACAATCTACCCTGAGTTTAATTCCTTTTTGGTTTTGTACATTTACTATATCCTAGGTGGGACTGTCACTCTTCTCTCACTGGAATTATGGAGTGATTTTCCCTAGCTTCCTCCAGAAGAGGGCTAGGACAATGTTTAAAATGCTGCCACATCTGCCTCATTCCTTATTTTAAACCTTAGAATGTTTGTTATCACAACAATCTTCACAGCTTCACCTACTTCAGCAGATCCATGATATCTGTAACTGAGCTTAATTAGTAATTCCTCACCCCACTTGAGATAATAGAAGTGAGCCCAGTTCAGCTTAAGTAGCTAATGTCCCACAAGCTCAGTGTCTCTTCTGGAACAACAAAGCTGTAAGATCTAAAATGGTCTGCTGGCTTTAACCCCCCGCCCCGCCCCCCAACTTCTTGTTCTCAATTTCAAAATCAGCTCTAACCATAAAACCAGCACATTGTTTTTGTGCTCCCCAAATACTTTGATTTCAAAACAAATGACATAAACAAGAAAGAACAGAAACTGCTGACTCTTCATCAGGCACACAAAATGTTATGTTTTGGTATAGTTTAAAGTCTTCTATTTTAACAATGAAAGAGAAAAACATAGCATAATTTATACTTAAAACAATTTTTTAAAATGTCTGAAGCCTATTGATGGAAATCTATGCTTCTTGTCTTCATTACTAGAGCAAATATTACTTGTGCCACACGGGAGAATGCCAGATTTCTATGCTATCAGTATTACCATAAAGAGCAGTTTTACAGGATTTCTCAGCCCTTTGAGGTAATATCTTTGTATAACTTCACTTTGTTCCTCACCATCGAAAGGCTGGAAACTTGAGGCAGCAACAGCACAGTGCTTGTGAGAGACAATGACATATATATCTATCTATCTACTTTTCTGGTTAATGACTTGGGAGAAGAGGGTGGGAAGAGAAGGAGAGCAGAGATAGGAACAGGAATCTCAGTGACAGAATTACCTGTGGGCTTTAGAATTCAATGAAAAAGCCAAGCATGGAAGTGCATGAGGTCATTAACCAAACACTGCGTGAATGAGCTGCTTCTTTTTTCCATTTGGCATGGAGATAGATGTAGACCATGCCAAGAAATGGGAAAAAACAGCAGGATTATAGTAATTCTCAGAGCTATCTGTCCTTCTTTTATCTGTCAACAGGAGAAGGAAGTGGCAGTAGACTTTTAGGCATGATATCTACTTCCTCTTGAACTAGATCTCCCAGCAGAGACTGCACAGGACACCACTTCCATCACAGAAGTCAAGTGATAGCTATGAAAACTAACTGCTGCATCTCTGGATGACTAAATCATATTAACATCCCTTTCCTGAAACACAGGGATGCATACATATCATACACACACAACCAGTCCTTTATATCTAGGCTGCTCCAGTACTGGTGGAGTTTTACAATAATCTGTCTTGGAATTTAAAATATTTACACTGGAAATGTTAACCATCTGGTAGCAATGCAGATTACACATTTTTTAAAATGTTTCTCATATTAACAGTGGTTATTTGGGGGGGTTTAAATGATTACTTTAAATAAATATGTTCCTAACCTAACAGCAAAGCTGTGATTCAGATGATCAAGTAGCAATTTTCCAAATCAGAATTTGTTACGAGCTTGATTTCATTATTAGGTTTACATCGCCTTTAAGTAAACAGAATAATAAAGAGGGCAAACACACACTGAAGTACCATAATCAAATTCATAATTTCCTCTTCCATTCCTAGAATGAAGAAGGTTAAGAGCAAGCTGCCTCTTAGCTCTGTTCTCAACCATCCCAAACAAGCACCCTCCCCAACATGATAGTGAGGACTATGATTTAAAATGTTTTAACTCAAAGCAACAGTTCCACACAGAACTTTCTTTGCCACCATTCTGCTGAAAATACACTTCAAACCTATCCTTACACATCTGTCCCAAATCTTGTCACTGAGGAGGATCCAAGTGATTAATGACCTCCTGGGTAAAATGGAAGCTCAGTAACAAAAGAACCAGTATCTATCATACTGGAAAATTGAATCCCTGCATAATTAAATTACAGCTATATCTTTGTTATAACGTTATGGTTGATGTAACACAGGTAAGTTATCCATGCACAGTGCATCTCAACATACACAGGCATTTATTGCTCATGCATATTCATTCTACAAACAGGTGAGTGGGCAGATGCAGAACAACATGCAGAATTAGACTTTTCCCTCCTTCCAGTTTTTCCTCTTTCCAGTATCTACAGCTTTTGAATGTTGCTGGTTATTTAGCAGATAAGACATTCTTAGTGGCATCTCAACATCGGTGTAAGAAGGAAGTTTTGAATGACACAACCCTCCTACTACTCTTGTTAAAGCTAATTTAATGCACTAGCTGCCAATATTGACAAACTTTGATCCAATAAACTGTTTTTCAAATATAACATATATGTAGGCCTCTCCATTTCTATGTTCTTCATTTTTATAACCGTGAAGTTTCGCAATATCTTGCTGAGCTAAAATAGATCTCAGGTAAAATTCTCAGAAGTGCCTACAGTTCCACTGACTTTAATAAGTTCTTTGGTACAATGAGTGCTTTTGAAAATACTGCCTTTCAACTTTCTTTTGAATACTAGCCTTATTTGAAACAGATTCCAGTAAACTATATCCCAGCAATTTTCCGAGGTTTAACTAACATTGGTAACCCTTAGAAAAATCCTTGCCAGATGCCTTAGGATTTCAGGTCAATCCCTTAGTGTCTCCACTCTAGAGATAGACTACAGAGAAGCAGCTCTCAGAAGGTCAGACCTCGTTCCAGTGAAATTTCTGCACAGTTATCACGGATTTTGCTCTGAAGCAGAGCAAGCTTCAATGAGGATCCCAAAGTCTCTTGCAAAGACAATAGGAGGATGCCAGGATCACCTCACAAAGCATGTAGATAAAAGGCCTTTTGCTGCTTCACAGGAATTTCAAAAGACTGGTAAAGTATAAGTTATTATATTTCCCGTCCCTATTGAGCTGGTAATGTTTCTGACCATAAACAATTTTTAATTCTTCTTTGATTTTTACCATTTGTTGCTACAGCATGGGTATAAGGAAGTTATTTGGAAAAAAGATCCATGAAACATTTATGAGCACACAAGAATTTTTGATTTCCAACTCATAATTAATGAATCCAATGTTTGTTTTAAAATGGAAAAATCAAGGCTAGACAGAAGATTGCACGAATATTATTATTATTTTGATAGACTTCAGGTATAGTAAAACTAGAAGGAAAATATTCCTTAATATGCTAATGAAAAAGAAAACACTGTGAGAAGAAAGTGGCACCGTTGACCACATTGGGTGGATCTGGTCTCAGATTGCAAAGAAATGGGCAAATGATGACTAAGTAGCTGATGTTAGATGCAGCTTCGGAAAGTAAATTTTTAAATTCTCTTCAGCAACACAATACTTGCCTTGAAAAATGTAGGCTTTCAGCTTTTCTGGCACCTGGGAGAAGATGCTTTGTTCACATTTTTAAATTAAGATTGTACAATACCAGCCAGCCATTTTGTCCATGTATTTCGATGTAAGAGAAGGACATAGACAACCTCTGAATTTTATTTAAGGCCTTTTTTCTTTCTTTATTTACTGAACCCGGTAAATGCCAAAAGAAATCACCTTGGTCCACAATGCAAGAGTGCCTTTACAGAAATAAGGAGCCTGGAAAGACTGAATACTGTAATTCCTTCTAATTTTGAAAATGATCACTGCTGAATGTTTTCTGAGGGTAAAAGTGTAATTGGTTATAGATCAATAAGTAATTTCATTCAAAAGGAACTCTTCTGTTCCTGAAAGTAGACAGATTCTTAAATCAAAATCAAACTAATGCATTAACAAAGTTGAGACTAATCTAAACAACAAAATTTTATACTGCCCTAGTTATGTTTATCTCAGCTGATCATTTATTTATGTTGCCATAAAAATCCAGATGCTTTCAGTTTTGATTGCCAGTTATTTGCTTTAAGGCAGCTGAAATTACTTTTTTAGACTTCTTAGCTTGGCAATTTTGCTTTCTGCTTAAGATTTATCATCACAAAGGAGTGGTGAAATCAGAGGATAAATTCTAGTATTAATAAGCACAGTCAATTGTGATAGACTGTAATTCCCTCAGCAGATTCCAGATTAAATCCTCCACGATTAATGTACCTTCCTCTGACATTGCTAAATCCTGTTTTATGTAATTAGATTGCAGTAAACTGCTATAGCTCTACAGGTATCAGGGTATGATTTTTAATTGAAAAGTTGCATGAAGTAGCGCTGTATAAAGTAAAAGGCATTTTGAGAAAGTCTGAGACCCTGTACAATACTGTATGCTACAAGCCATTATCACCGAGTTCCCTATTGACCCTAAAAGGTTCATTAACTGCTGTATTTACATGCAAATAAAATAAATAAAACCCCACAAATATAAGAACAGTCAAGGCAAGAAGAAATATCATGCATTTGTTAATAATACTTACGATATGCAGCTCTAAATAATCTCCGAGCCCGGTAGAACTGTCCACTCGTACCAACACAGCTTCTTTTTGAACAGTACTAAACCCTATTGCCAGTCTGTCCGCACGAGTACTTGGCCGATCATTAGGAGGCCACGTGTAAGTGATCTGTCCACCACCTTTGCTAAAGATATATGTTGTTCCCGCTGTAAAACAGAAATAACGATAATTAGCTCACTTGCACCAATGCAAACCCAGAAATCACACGCTATACAAAAATCAAGATGTTCTCATACAGCAAATGGATTCATAGAACCAGACAAGACTATATTTCAACATGAAGGGGTCTTTATCTCTGAAAATTTTGCAGCAAGTCAAATATTAGTGCTTTTTATATAGTGCAATCAACACAGAATATAACGTAATTGCATATGCAGTGACTTAAAATACCAGAGCTCTGATTCAGAAATGCACATCTATTCAAGAGAGTTCTTAAGCATATGCTTGAAGAACATGTCTCTGTTATACGCAGAACAGGGATGAGTTGAACAAATGCTTTCCCAAACTGGGCCTATGTGGAGAAGAAATCAAGTAATTCCAGTTATCTCACGACTGACAAAAAATGCAGCTTCTTATTTACACAATGAAAATTCATACGCACTATATGATATGTCCCCATGCCCTGCAAAGCAAGACCTTAACAAACATATTCAGATAAGACTGTTACAGATCTGAGGTTTATCAGCTTGTGACAGATGGGGACAACAAATGGAAACATACTTTATTTGTCATGTCAGGACAAAAAGATATCAGTCTACCATCTAGGTAAGCAATGGCTTATTTGCACAATGCTCAATGTATAACTTAGAAGAGTGGAAATTTTTGCACATTATCTCCAGTGTGCAATTACAAAATCTACAATCTGTTTTAAACAAGTGTTGTAATCTGAAGCCACTTAGCACTCAGGTGCTTAAATTCATCACCAGCATATTTCCTCTGAACTAAAACAGCAGCATATCTGGACATTTTCCATTTAAAACTTGTATCCTAACAACAGCATATAGCAGGCAAATTGTGCATGCACCTGATCTTTCACTTCTACAGTCACTACAAACTGTCCACATCTTTTCTATGAAGATATGTCAACGCTTATAGAGATTTGTCAGTGCATTGTAAATACAGATGTCTAGTTTTACTAGCTGTTCTAAGCTGGCTCACTGTGTGGTTACTCTCAATTTTATTAAATGTAATTTAGTTTATGCTTCATTCTTATGTCTACTTAAGTAGTAAGTGCCTAACAACATAATAGTCATTTTCTTACTTTCTTTCAAAATTGACCAAAATATTGTGAGCATAGAAAGGGATCTAAAATCCCTTGGACCTGTAGACTTCTAAAGCTGAAAACAAGAAGAGCTCTATAGTTACACCACTGCTTCAGCTTCCAGATGTCTTAAAATCTTACTCTACTGCTGAGCAAGACTGCTTTGCATCAGTTTCAGAGTAGAAAGGTCACCTGGTCTTTTTGAAAAGATGTCCTATGTTTATTTATAACATCACTTTTTCTTTGTAGAATTATATACTTATTCATTAGTTTTTTCCAGTACCATTAATTTGTAAAATTTTATGCACTGTGCATGGCACTTAAACTGTAAAGCTCATTGTAGATCAACTAATTTGCAGGATTGCACTGTGCTTCATGTAAATCTCTTGGCTTTTCTCTTAATGGCAAAATACCAACCTGCACGCGTTTTAGGAGAACCTGTCAACTCTCTTTTAGCAAAGACAAACACAGTAACAGATGTGGTATCTAAGGTTTCTCTTACACTCCAAGTGAAACCAGGATTTATTGTCATTATAAAGAGTTGTGCAAGAGCAGTGAAGATTAGGGCTGTGCCTTAAACAAGCTTGGTAGTGGACACGGGCAAATGGTGTCTGGTTTAGGAATGCGCGTGACAAAAACCTAATCTCCTGCTTTCCCACCCTTGCTTTCCTCATATGCGGTGCTCTGAAACCCACATTAATCAGTTGCATGCTATTCAGAAATGGCTGTTGAATCGCCAGGTCTTGTACATCCTAAAACAAAGATACATGAGACAGGTAACATCACTCTTAGCGGTTCCCAAGTTCTCCTCTTTGCTGCTAGTGTTGACTTCAAATCTTGAGCCAATTGAAAAGTGACAGAGTTTGGATCTTCACGCACTGTATGTCATATCGGTGTCTGTAGTGAAAGGATTTATTCTGTGTTGATGAAAAACTGAGGGCTTGATCCAAAGCTCATTAAAAACAGTGACAGCTTTTCTGTTGACTTCATAAAATATTATGTCACGTCACAAATGAGGTTCTTCTAAGTAACAAAAATGAGAAGGCTAAGAAAAAACAACTCCTTACACCTCAATGTCACAGATGAAACTGTTGGAATGGTATGTAAGATTTAAGTGGGAGTGCATAATTCTCTTCTTGGTTATAACAGATGTGTTTACCCAATATAGAAGATAAAGAAAAAGCCTGCCAAACGATGGTGGAGTCATACTGAATACAATGACCCAGAAGTAAGTCTCCAGATCTGAACAATGACAGACACTGTTGTTCTTACTCAGAGTGAATCCTTGCCGCAGTTTTTTGCTAAATACTGCCCTCCAAATAAACCAATGAAGAGCCATTCATTCCATGCTGCTGTCGCATTGAAGCCAAGGTCAATGTCAGAAGCACTGGATAAATCTAGCTGTAATTCTTAAACTATGTAGAGTCAACATCACAGTTCAAAAACTTCTCTTTTATCTATGATAACACGGCTTACATTTTTTTATGGCAAAGCTTTCCCTTCTTTATTACTGCCCATTTTGTAGCTCTTCATACTAACTGCGTGTCTGGTAACAGGCTAATTAATCCTTGCTGATGAACACAGATCTGACTCTTTCTAAGCTGTACAGGGAGTCACGTTCTTTGAATTTCCTGTATTAATTATGAAAAAAATGGGTCGGAAGCCATTTGAGAATAGGTCCTCTAGTGTTTATATTTCAAGAAAGACAAATATAATAATGTAAAATTTATTACTCTGGGATTGATCTCAGGTTATAGTCCAGCCTCCCATTAACTATTAAAAGCTAGAAACTGAGCAGCTGTTCAAAACCACCCTGCTTACCATCCATTTTGGTTCTGTTAAGAAATAACAGAGGAAGCCTAATTCACTTGCTCCATAAAGGCTTTTATGCTCTCTGACAAACCTCGCAATGTCTCTGCCGTTCTTTATGAACATTGTTGCTAAAAACCAGTCATCTTCCTTCTCTCTTTTAGCTTATGGCACTGAGTTGTTCGGCATTTATCATCTCAAGAGAATTGAAAGCAGCAGAATTAGAATGTCAAGAATAGCAATGCCATCAGCACAGTACTTGTAAGTAGGCAACTTTGTAACATGCCAGTTATATCTCTCAGCTGCAGAATCTACTGTGTAATTCTTTATGCGTCCATGCATCTACACAATATTTAGTAATAATGTCTATACAGCTCTTTGAAATTCTTAACCATGAAAGTATGGTTTCTATTGTAACAATGCCAATGGTCAAGATAGAATAATGTTTTTTAATGGCCTGGGTCTCTCCAGTCCTACTTATTTGCAAAATTCATCTTTATGAAATAGTGCATTCATTTCAGTGCAGCCTGGCAGCAACTCAAGGACATCTGCCTACCTATACTGTATTAAGCAGACAAATATTTTGTTTACTACTGATTTACCCTATCTATTACGGTGTATGACTGCAAAGCTTTTCAATATTTATTGCTCTGAAGTCACATCTGATGTAGTTTAGTAGTTTGCTCAAATCAACAACAAATCAACAGCTTTCTACCTTCTTCATGTTCATCCCAATTTTGTGTTTAAGGTATATTGCACTGAAGGGTAACGTAAATAATTCCATTTTCCCCCATATAAAATTAGTAACTTACTGTTTATTTTCAGCATCCACATCAGCTTTCAGATGCCAATTAAGCGAAAGCAATGGTCTGACTGAGATCTGGACCCCAACAAATGATTGCATCACACACTGTAGCTGGAAAACTAAAGACTGAAGCCTGTAAACTTCAGTAATGAAAACTATTAGATGCCCTTTCATTAATAGTAAAGCAATTTTTAACTATTATAAAAAATATGAAGGGTAAGCATTGCTGGTTATAATGAGAAATTACCCAGTAATGTAATTGTCTTCTTTCTGTATGTTATCGGTACTTTACTTCATTCTGGGCTAGAATGTAAACGCTTTTATTCCCACTGGTAAGTAATTACTTGCATTGATAAACCTGCTGAATCCAGTGAGACTATTTGTGCAAGGTACTATTAATTACCAAGAGTGAAGCATTTACAATATGAATCTATATATATACATACACATTTGCCAAAACATCTATGTGGAGGTATAAATCACACTTGAGATGTTCAGGGGAGCATATAAATCTCCATTAACACTTCTTTTTACATTTTCATCAATGTATTTTCATCCTGCCCAAGCCGAAGTTCCAGAAAAGTACAGAAAATTTCCATAAGTAGATTTGTACAGATTTTCTAAGGTAAGTAAAGAAAGGAATGCTTGAAGTCTGAAACATGATATGACAGAGGGATAGATGGGGATGTTTCGAGATAATCAGTCTGGTGGATTAAAAAAACAACTATTCTGTGTGTTTCTTCTAAGACTCTGATGTGTTATTATTTACACGGAACAGTCAACATATGTCACAGGGTTGAGGTGAGGAGGGAATGGCCATTAGGGTTAACCATGGGAAGAAGATGGGAAGAGCTGCTGGAAGAAGTATTTCAAACTAAAGGTCAGATTGAACTGAACACTTCCTGAAGGCATCCTAGTACACTGTCTCCCACTAATCCAGGCAGGAGCCTGCTTTGCTGCAGCAGTGACATGAGGCTTCTCTGAGTACAGCCTATTTAACAGCAAAAGAGGTGTATTGGATGGGGAAGGAGATTTTCAAATGTATCATTGCCTGTAGCTCTCCAAAAAGCTTAAGCCACAGGTGTGAGAATGGAGAAAGGTATAATTTTCTGGGCAGCTTCATCTTTGACTTGTGGCTAATAGGATCTAGGAGTGTATTTATTGTCTTCCTTTGACCACACTCCCCTTGGCAAATCTTAAAGGGTCATAGTTTTCCTGGAAATTGAGTGCTACTCAAAACAATTTCTAGTTAGGTCCTTAAACCAATCTGACTGCACACTAGAACTATGACTGTTCCTAGCAGTCTTATCAAGCCAGTACATTTGTCAACTGTAATGTCACAAACCGCAGAGCATAATCCCTTGATAATTTCATTACTTCATTCATTGATCTTGCATTCTACCAGAGTAATCATAAGAAGTCTCACTGACCAAACCAGCACTGACAAAGACCATTGCTGGGTTTTGTTATTAGTATCTTTTTTAATGATATCATCTTGCCACTTCAGGTAAAGATGCTGATGAAAACAAAGAGACACAGTCTCAAGTCTCAAGTCAAGCTGAGCATCCTGGCCTTTGAAATGACATTTATTGCAGATTTGAGGCAGTAATACAGAAGCAAGTTTTTTTCCTCAGACCACAAGAGTTGCTATAGGTAGCTCAATCAGCTCAGCACCATGTTCCCCCTCCACACACATGCATGTGCACAAAACAAAACGCAAACAAATCAAGAAAACCAGAAAACCAGAAAACCACTCCTTTCTTACTTCTCCTTTCCTCTAGTCTATGGCAACGATACTTGGACAGTACCATGACCTGGTAAATGCTTTGTAGGTGGCACAATAGCATTCTCACTTGTCTAAAATGATCCCTAGGGTCTTCCCATAAACTGACTTTCTGGCAACAGTGTCTGGACTAAAAGGAGTGCTCAAACTGACACTGGTCACTGGCTCAACTGACAAATCGGCGACTCCACCTTTGACTTCAGCCACTTGGACTGACGTGTGGTCTGATTCCAGTTAATTCTCTGCATTTGCTGAGAACTCAGTGGAATGCTTCTCCATGAACTAGGTCACAGCATCTCTCTCCCAGTAATGCAAGATAAATGCTTTTTCCTTGTGGGGAGACTGACAAACTTATTTAAGACCCTTTAAATGTTAAAAGTGCTATACAAATACAAACCCTCCTTCTTTCTGAATGTGTGCTTTATATCTCATCGTTTATATTTTACGTTGCATGCCATAATAAAGTGGAGGAAAAAATACTCCACTCCAGTTCTGATGGCTCTTGCAATTTTAATTCCCCAGTTTCAAATGTGAAGTCTTATTTCTAGAAAGTTTCTCTGTGGAGGAGAACCTTACGGACTGGAACAACATACCCACTGTCCTTGCTCATTCTCCAATTACTTTTTAATCTAATAGTGAAGTTCAGCCAAATTTGAGAGAGGGATAGGCAGAAATTTCAAACAAAATTTACTCTTAGCAGTTTAATGAAAGTCATTGACTGTGTAAAAGAGGAATATGTAGAATTTAACCACTACACTTTTTGTTTGGCAATGACCTGTAGGGCAATTGATAGCTGTATATTGGTGGGCCAGTCAATCGCTTAGTGTGCTACGCTAGCCAGACAATGGTGTCACACATTTGCAATGTCATCAGGAGCTCTGGAAGGAAAAAGGAACAGAAGCTATTGGATTCTTGAAGTAAGACAGAGTAATATTTGGGAAACAAGGCACCATTCCATACAAAATCAGGATTCATTATTTTTGTTGCTTTTGGAATAAAATATTCGTATTTCAAGCCAAAATGTATCATATTTATCTACAATGAGGATATCTAACTCTACTGATTTCAGTAGGGTCACTAAGGGACAAACAGCTAAAACTTGTGCATAATGACGGCTCAATGGATGTGTATGCCTACAAAGGACAACTCTTATGCAGCTTAGCATCAGTATTGCAAGTTAGCATGATTCTTACCATCATAAATGACACAGATGGTTAAAATAAAAGTTTCAAAGAATTTAAAGGATTTTTCAACTGGAGTAATTCTAATATCTTTACTCAAATCAAGTAGCATCTTATATCTTGAATGACCCCATTGATTTAGAATAGATCATTTAACCGGAGTAAAGTACTACTCAGTTTGAGTATGCACATCAAACTAAGAGCTTTCAATTGTATTTAAAATGAATATAATTTTGAGAAGGACCTTAGCTAAGCACGAGCTATCTGAAAGGACTCCTAAGAGAATGTAGAAATTCAAGTATCTGTTCATTTGACTTATTAACAAAATATGAGCTGATTTACCGAATGCTAATAGGCTTGATAGCATTTAGGCACTGATTCTGTAAAATCATTCTGATTATATTTGAAACATCCCCAGTAAAAAAGTTCTGGGGTTTGCTGATCTCATTAGCATGTTCATTTATACAAAAATGATTATTTTATGAAAGGGTAAAGTCTTTCTAACGCAAATCTGACACAGACTGGTAAAAGAAAATTATTGTTCTTCTCCAGAATCTCTTAGTTTAAAAATTTTACAGGCTGCCTATTACCTATCACTTTTCCAGTATGGATGGCTGTTCAAAATGAATATAGAACATTTCTGTATGAAATGTAGGCCAAGTAATTCCCTGTTACTGCTCTGCACCTTTATGTAATGTAGATGGTTAGAAAATGATATATTTCTGAAATCACAGACTGCTTTGAATGTCATACTGCAGTCAACATGAAATATTTTAATCCATTAGAACTCTATTAAAGGCAACAAGGATACAACGTGTCTGTTTCTGAAAGCTTGCCAAAAAGTCAGATGGAAATTAAAAGTCAAATGTCTATAAATAAGGGAAGGTTTTATTCCTCCTACAACCTTGTCAACATATAGTTAAAGATAAATTTCTTGAACAGTGTCTAGAGAAGTGGAAATTGCATTGTTAGGAAACACACATGAGAAGGCAATGAGATGAAAAATATTTCCGGATAAATATAATGTAAAGACACTGTCAGACTGAAATTGGTAAACTGAAGTACTCTTGAAGACAATAGGACTGTTGGTGGTCCCCACAATCCTTACATTAGGAAACATCAAGGTCCTATACTTTAATTTAACCACTGTTACATTAAACTCCATTAAAATAAATGGACTGCACATGCACTGATTTGCTTCTTATGGCTTATTAGTTGTGCCAATATACAAAAAGAATGCAGTTAAAGGGCTGGTTAGTTGAAAGCATTTGTCACAGGATGCAGAAACTAGGCCATTAACTCAAATACTATGCGGGTCGACAGAGACCAAATGTTGTTACCATCTGTTAGTGGCCTGTGTGACATTATTCAGTGGTTCCAGTCCAGACACCTTACAAACTCAATGGATACCTGGCAAAAGTCAGAAATTCTGTAAGCCAAATAACTTGAGTTGTTAAGTTTCCAAGCTTGCTGACTCAACTGGGAGGCCTGTAATTTGATGACAAACTGCTTATGCATCAGGATCTGAACATCTCCCAAAATGCACATATTGCATATAGGCCAAAAAACAGTAGAAGAAAATCCAAAATTACATTTTCTCTGTATAGGTCCACCAAAAGGCAATGTACTTTTCAAAGATATAATACAATAATTTTTTTAAAGTCATTATTTCATGTAAAACAGAGTGCCTGAAGTTGTGTTTTTATTCTAGCACCTACAACAGTATCCTCATTCTCAGAACTGTTGCAGCACTTCTGGCAACCATTAAAAAGCAAGCCCCTATTCTTTGAATGAAGCTAAAAACATCTGATATAGCTGGCCTTAAGTTATTTAATTATGTTAAAATGCACAGGAGTTTGGCTGCAAAAGTCTAGTATGCTTCTAGGCTAAAGTCTTTATTTCTTCTTGGCTTCCTTACTAACACAGTACTCCAGCTAGCCAATCTTGTATGAACTTAGTTATTTTTAAGTGACACTTATATTATGTTGCTTGCTAAATTGTGCATCTCATAATTTACTCTTGAAAATCCTATAATACCTAGAGAGCTCTCAAAAGTAGTAAAAACTTGTCTTAGAAGACATGTATAACATGCTGAAAATAAAAGCACTGCTAACTGCAAGCCTTTTAAATTCACTGAAAAACGATACAAGCACAACAAGAGTGTCAGATGCTGGACTAAGACAAGATGCTACTACTACTTGCAACAGAATGATGGCACTGGCAACACTGCAACTTACAGAGTGTGCTGAGATGGAGCCTCTTCTGACAATAGCAAGTTGTATTATGGACAATGTGCAACAAAGTTTAATATTGCTTATTTGTAAAGGTAGAGTAAAAAGTTCTGTGGCATACATGCTTTCCTACTAATTATTCAATTGCTAACAGCAGACCCAATAGTGTTGTGATAGCATTTCTGAACATTTTCAAGTAGACATGCATAGGCTATAGCTGAAGAAAAACAGAAAGAGCATAGTTTCTTAGAGACGTTACATCCTGAAATGGAAAAATAGCAACCATTCTTCTTCTAACAAAAATGAACTGAATCAAATATACTGAATCTTCAGAAAAACATAGAGCTTAAGCCTCCCTGAAGCACACGAATCCACCACTGAAGCAGCTGTTCAGTTGCTAGAGGCATTCCAGAGGCGGACCTGGCAAAGGGAAGGACTGATGAGCAGGCTACATATTAACTGCAGTCTTGTAGGATTGTATTATCTTTCTTACTCCAAGCACGAGCAAGCCCAGAAATAAATGATATTTCATTTTGTTTGATACACAGAGTAATAACTGATTTTAAAAATCCTCAAATTTTAAAACCAAAGCTAGTCTTCACTAGTATTACATGTACTCAAACCTCAGAAAAGTATCAGGTAAACGATGAATACAATGCAAAAATACCTGGTTGGTTGGCTCAGAGGAAGCCCAAAAAATAAGAACCAGCAAGTAGCTACAAATGATATTCTATCTGGAAAGTTTTCCTAGTCATTATCCCAAGGACTGATTTTGGGACATCAATGTTTGCTACCAAATTTGCACATGAAACAAATAGTGTTTAATAGGGGTACACAGATCCAGCTGTATTTGAATCTTTAAGGTTACTAGACCATTATAATAACAGGTAATAGCAGCCAGCCAGGTTGGGCCAATTTACTTCGTTCCTACTTCTTCCTGTTCTACTACATAATAGGTTTCCAATTGTGGTCTGGCACAAAAACGCTGCATGCCTTGCCATTATGATAATTGCTGTCATTCTTCTTTGGGAAGTCCTTATACTGTTGTTTGTAAGCAACAATTCACTGCCAGCTTCAGAGGATAAAGAGCTGCAGTGAAAAACAGGCATCTTATGCTTTCCACTGTTTTACATAGTTGAGTAATTAGGGAGCATGGTTTAACCACTGGGATTCCATGACACTGTTTGGAGAGAACCTGACAAAACAGTTTTGGGGTGTAAGCATTCATTCATCTCAACAGGGACTAACTCAACTCTGACACTTCATATGCCAGTACTATTAGCTATGATTTAGTTGACCTGTGTATGCAAGAAAGGCGAGCGATTAATCACCCACTGAAGATGAACCCAGCCTATTTAGAGCAGTGATTTTGTGTAGGCCTTTCACTTCCAAAGGTCTGGCTGGATTGCTTTCATTTTCATGAAACGAAGATCAATAGTTTGGGAAGCCTTACTTTAATATAGCACTTTCTAGTAATATACACAAGAATCCTTCAAAACTGTAAGTAACACCAATGCATGTGGAAAATGATTCTGTGCAGAGATGTGCTCAGAGATAACCCATTTTTCAATAACCAGTCAATAACCATCTAAGTTTGCTGAAAAAACCCAACCCAACCCAACCCAGAACATCGCCCAAGAAAAGAAGGAAAACCCAGTGACTCAAATACCCTTAAAACCA
>Ga0181612_147401_pt1 | contig 22665 bp, 10 predicted proteins | sample HoacroProtozoa21_FD_119630 | JGI IMG/M metagenome (GOLD analysis project Ga0181612, IMG submission 119630) | Hoatzin crop microbial communities from Cojedes, Venezuel. Combined Assembly of Gp0051906, Gp0051904, Gp0051908
TGATTAATGCTGGTAGAAAAGCTAAGGGAGGGCAGGTTTAACCTGGACGTGAGGAAGAGATTTGTTACCGTAAGGGTGGTGAGACGCTGGAACGGGTTGCCCAGAGAGGCAGTGGAGGCCCCATCCCTGGAAACATTCAGTGTCAGGCTGGACGGGGCTCTGAGCAACCTGCTCTAGTTGAGGATGTCTCTGCTCACTGCGGGGCGGTTGGGCTAGATGACCTCTAAAGGTCCCTTCCAACCCAAAGCATTCTATGGTGATTGTAAAAAGCTGTTCTACTCATCCATGAAAAAAATCCCTCTGTTCTTTGCAAGTGAGGTCGAAGGGAGGCTTTGCAGGGCCAGGTGTTGCCAGATGGCCCTTCTGCCGTGAGCTTGGGAGCATGTTTCAGAATATAGATGTTTGGGCTGAGCAAAGTCTTCTCCACCAGTAGGAAGCTCACAGCAGCTGATCCTCGGTGAAGGCACGAGTGTTTCAGAGTTTGTGCATCAGGTTACGCGAATATGGGTGAAAACCATGCTTAAAGAGGAGACCCGGGGAGAATTGAAATGTATTTTCTCAGCGCTTTTGAAGAAAAGTCCTTCTGTCTTGTATCTCTGGGCGGCCCACTTCTGTTTAGTCCGTGGTGCTGAAACGGAGCGGGAGGCACAGCCCGGCGCCGCGGCCCCAGATGGGGAACGGCGGGGTTTGGTGGTTTTGTTGTTTGTTTTTTTTTGCTTTTGGTTTAATCAAATCGAAGCAACCCGAAGGGTTCCTGAAGGGCTTTAACAAAAATAACCCGTGATTGCAGTTTTATTATTTTTTTATTGTAGGTTTTGATACAGTGCAGATTTTCGAGCTGGTCAGAGGTGTCACGTAGTGTGGCTATCACCCATGGTGTACTGAGTTTTGAAAGCATCACCGTGCTGCTGTAATCCTTTTCTTTTAGAAAGTAGAAAAAAATAGTTAGGTGCTAGTGGCTGAGTGATCGAACCTGGGAGATTAAAGCCAGAGGTGAATGAGGCATGAGGGACGTGTGTGGGAGGAATAGCAGGTCAGCGTCCTGTGGACTGCCAGGGAAGGAGGCTGGTGTTTCTACTCGGAGGTTAATCCTGGATCATCATAGTGCCGCCCATATTTCATACTGCAGTGTATACTAGGCTTAAGCTTTAAATGTACCCTCCTTCAATCCTTTTCCCTTTTTCCTTCTACTCACCTGTCATGAGCGGGAAAAGATATCATGAAGCAGGCAACTTCATTTTTGTTGCTCCAGGGGTTTCAGCTAGCGATAAGAATGATTTGGCCAAGCCGTTTTACAGGGTCTGTAGTGTGAGTCTGGTCTCTCGCTGGGCTCTTGAACTTCAGAGCTAGCATGAGAACGAGGTAACCCGGGATCGTGTTATTGCTGCTCCCAGAGAACTGGAAACAAACCAAGACACTGAAGAGAGCTGCTCATGTCACTTAGCTTCCTCTGCTCCACAACTGGGGGGGCAGAAGAGGACTATGGTTGTTAATCATGCTGAGACTGGCTTCTGTGCTCTGCTTTACATTCAGATCACAATCATAGAGGCTGGAAGTCTTCTAAACCTTCCAGCCTTTCCCCTCTGCAAGCAGAGGGGCTCTTGCAGTAGTACATCACTGCAGTCTGTTTATTAGTAACCTTTGCTTGGGGATGAACCATTGCTTTATAGATTGTGTGTGTAGAGCTTTCTGCTGCAGTGCTTTGCTGTAGCTCTGCCCAGAGCAATTAGTTCCCTTGTGTTCTTGACTGCGTGTTGTTCGTAGGAAATTTCTTTCGTTCTGGGAAATCTTTTACTTCTGTTGTCATTATTATTTAGCTTATCTTCATTTCCCCCTACCCCCCACAAATCTAGCCCATAATGTGGGCTAGATTCATGAAGTGGATCAAGTTGCATATAGGTCTATCTTTTACTGGTTTCTGCTACTCTGTAGGAATTCACTGGTTAGAAGAATTAACTGTGCGCTTAGAAGACATGGAGGTTCTAGCCGCTTCTGAGAACACAGCTTTATCCCAAGCGCATGTACAAGCTTTTCAGTGTTGACAGAAAGGCACTCCCTTCCAGTGCAGATTGCCCAGTAAGGGAGAATCTGTACCCTGCAAAATAAGTGGAATTTGTTTACATCAACTAATACAAGAAAGAAGTGTGTCAATGTAATGATTGCGTCACTGGGGGAAATAATACAGGTGGAGATCAGAAATCTGAGCAGACAAATGGGAGAAAGTCTAAATGAAAAAAAGGGAAAATCAATGGGAAAGTAATGGGTTATTGGAGAGAAAGTAGAGCAAAAGTATGCAGTGAAACACATGTAGATTTTTTAAAGACATTAACTGTGTTTACCACATCTTTGTGTGATTTTGGATACTGAACTCCTAGTTTATTGCAGGTTGTTACATACATACATCTGTTAAAATTTAAGGTTTAGTGGTGGAATGATTAAAAAGAAGTGAAACAAAAGAAAGATAAAGGAACAGAGAGGAAAAGGTCAATACAATTGGAAACTCACAGTAACAGAAGTGGAAGCACTCTTCGTGTGATGCGATGTCAGCAGATGTTTCAGTAACGCTGTGATTTTGGCAGATATATCAACATCCTTGTTTCTTCGTGTAGAAGTACGGTATGTTATTTTTGAATGGTCACTCACCTTAAAGATGGCATTTCTTTCAGAAACAGTATATGACCCTGTAACTTATTCCACTGGTCCCAGCAAAGGCCCACAGATGGCACAAGTCTTGCACAAGAGAATGAGGCTGGCTTTGTGTGGCGCAGCAAAGGACAATGGCTACAGGGTTGTGAACCAGGGACATATTCTATGGTGATCAAGGTGAATGATCTCTAAGGTGGCAGCACTTCTGAACTTGTAGACTTTGGGGCTATTTCATAAGTGAAGTGTAAGTCAGGGCAGGTGGGACAAAGGAACTTTCTGCATGAATCTGTTTCCTGAGGATCTTCAGTATGACCTAGAAAGGGGATAAGATGGAGGAAAGAGGGAGAGCACCTTGGGCTTTGTCCTGTTTTTCTTAATATACTTTTCATCCCACTCTCAAGGACCAACACAGTTACAAATGCCTGTGGACTATTAAATGATGGTGATGGTTATGTGCTCTTTCTGCACTGCTTGGTGTCAGCTTGGCAATTTTAGGTGGATTTAACATCTGATGTGATGTATATCTCTGTGATGATTGCACCTCTGTGGCCTAAGAGTGAGGAGTGTGACAAAGTGTGTCTCTTCTGACTCATTCCCTTAATCCGATGAATGAATTAAGGAATAAAGCTTTACCATACACCTGCCTTGCTAACATAGGGTTAATTCTGATTACAGATTATATTTTCAAGTTTTTTCAGATGATTGCAGTGCTTCTCAATACTCATTGTTATGGTTCTCTTTAGTACAATATGTCTCAAAATTAAAGCACGCAATTGCCAGGTTTGTCAGGATTTTCAGTCTTCTAGCTGAAGCGGCAGTATATTGTATTTCTCTCTCTGTCATGGAGCAGGCTAAAACTTGATCTAAAGGGAAATAATTCAGCACAGGTTGGCACCAGTTTTCCTTATGTTGTGCTTTTTACTTTGATGGGGTGGAAATGCCCCAGTTCTGTTTTGTCTCCTCCAGGAGGGCCTTCTACATAGAAGAGTGTTTCTCCATTATTGTGCTGTGCAGAGCCTATAGTTGAAAGAGATTTGGTGACTGTGACAGCTTGCAGCTGAACTCGTATTTTGAATTTAACAAAGGTGTTTATTTTGATGTTACACAGCATAGTCCATTCTGTATATGTTTGGGGCTTGTAGGATAAACTTGCTTCCCCTGCCAGGGTATGCTGTAGCTTCTAAGGTACTCTGTAGCATAGATGTCATTCATTTCACACTGCGCATGCATTCCTATGAAAAGTATAATGAGTTATGTACTGGTAATTGCATCTTGAAGAGAACATAAGTTGTCATGAATCAGTGATAGTCGTGTCAGAAGTTTTCTTCTAAATTTGTTTTCTTTTATAGTTTATTAGAAAATACATATTTATTGGCTTTGGAGTCATCTCTGACAGAGCAGAGGAAGAGAAAAAAAACATATGTTATCTGTCAGATGATAAAGACTCATATGCATTCCGCTGTTATGACAACTTGTGCTTTTCTGGTCCATTAAGGAGGCTGTTTTAACTCACTGGTTAGAGCTCCTCGGTTTTTTATTTGAAAATAACAGACTTTCTGATGCTGAGATTGTGGGGGGTTTGTAAATGCAATAACAGCAAAGAAAGATTTTGTTGAAAGCTCTTAAAGTTAACCTAGGTATACCAGAAATTACGGAATAATAAACCTGTGGGTTTTTATCAAATAATAGTTAAGATACAATATATGTAAGCAGAATGCATGGGCTTTGAGGATTTTTTTGAGTGCTTAGTGTATTTGAGAGTTGTTGTTCATTCTTACTTGGAATACACATTTCTGAGAGGTACTTGCAGAATGAGAGGGTTCTGAAAAAGACATTTTGACATGCATCTTTTCCTAATTTTTCTCTGCCTTCTGCAAAAGAGAGAAGAAAACTGAGGGACAAAAAGAGATGGAGGATACATCCCTGCTGATGGATACATCCCCTGAGGGATGGAGACTTAGAGACTGTAATCTGTCATTGAGCAGCTGAGCAGGTAGCAGCATTGGCTGCAGACTCTGTTTTGCTTTGTTTTCTTTCCCTGAATGTTGAAGCAAGGAGCTAAAAGGACAGTCCTTTCTCTGACAGTCGACAACAGGAAGACCAAACCCCAGGCTGAACTACAGTTACAGCAAAGAAATTTATCATCTAAACTATAATTGTAATGCAACACTATTTATTAGTTAATTTAATTTGTATTACAGTGTGTCTCAAATCAGTTAACATCTCATCATTTATCTGTTAGGTATATGATTTTGTAGCAATTATTTTTTTTAACTTTACTCCAAATATCCCTTTGCACTCCAGAAGCCATTCAGTAGATTATAATAGCTTTGTGGCTATAAAATCACTTTTCATGGCTATGCACAACTTCTTGTAATCTATTAATATGTAGCTTTAGAAATATGGATGGTGGGGGCTCAGAGATTAATAAATGTATCTTTGAATCTGTGCAGTAGTCTGCTGATTCCTGTGCTGAGCTGATCGCATGAAGGGAGAAAAATGAAAAAAGATTTCTACATATTCTTTTGCTTAAGAATTCTGACAGCCTTCTAGCTTTTTAACAATAGGAAAATAGTTCCGTTTAATAATTGAAATGTTTATAAGAATGAGACTCTGTTCCTTGATGCAGTCCATTCAGTGCCAGCATCCAACGCTGAATGGATGCTTTATAGATGTAAGAAGTTCTGATTCTGAAAATACAAGGATGTGAGAAATGGGAGGTGGAAGCCTTTGACTTTTGCTGGTCTTAGTTTGTAATTACGCTTAAATGTGGCAAGTGTTAAATTTTCAGTGTCCAACGCCTGCAAAAAAGAGATCTCCGGAGGCAAATGATCTTCCCCCGCCTATGTACTGAATCTACAGCTCATTGCTAACTAAACTCACCACTCGGAGAACACGTGAAACATTAAAACATCAAAAACATTGGCATGGGAACATCTGGCTTTTATTTGAGAATTTTAAATTATGGGAAAGATTGAGGACAAAAACATTTTTAAAATTACTGCAGAAAATGACCTTTTTTCCCGGTTCTCAGGGAGGTCTTTTCATTGACTTCAGCAAGCTGAGTCTGGGAAGAGGGCAAGTTCGGAGGCTTGTGTGTGGCTAAGTCTGAAATTGCCTGCACGCTTCAGTCTGTAGCCATGATGAGAAAAGAGACATCAGTGATAAAGGTGTCGTCATTATAGTAATTAGATATATATGTCTAGCTTTTGGTTAGTGGAAGAGGAGGATTTATATTAAATAGTCTTAATGGTGTGCTTTATGTTGCAGAGACCTCTGTATTAAAATGTTAGCTAAAAGACTACTCAGAGCACTATTGGCAAACATAGAGTTCTTGAGTACCTTTGGCTGCTGAGTTTGTAGAATTTTATGCAGCATAACAAATAAACATTCAGTTAAGTGCCCAGCAAATGTTCATTCATAGCCACTGACCTTCTGGAGTGGCTGAAGGACTGATGGTTGTGTACTGCTTCTTTAGATGGAAGGCATGCCAATTCAGAAATGTAGCAGGTTTGCCGGTGTTCACCTTTATGCAAAGAGCTGACTTCAGCAGTTGTCTTGCAACACACTTGAGCAGATTATTAATAAGCTGTAAATGGCTGGGTATGGCCTGTCTGTTCATTTATCAAATATTAATGTCAGTTTATCATCCGTATAGATTTTCATAAATTGCTGGGTCAGCAGAAGGCGTAGGCTTTCCCAGAAGGTTTTAAAGCATTGGGAAATATATGAGTTAGAATCTCTGAAGTTCCAGCTTACTATACAAACAGATTGATGCACAGCAGAATCAGCCTTTTTATTTTACTTTGCTGCTCAGTTCATTCTTGAAAACAAACTTCTAATTGCATGCTGAAAAAACATCAATGATTTACAGAGTCTGCGTTTCTCTTTTAAAATGCATGAGTTTGATTTAGAGCCTAGTCAGAAGCCTTCTGGGCTTCAGTGTGCGTGTAGATAGCTTGGAGAAACTTGTTTGGTGGTGCATTAATGATAGAGTTTGTATGAGCCATCCCTACTCCACATTCAGTGTAATACGGTAAGTAATATGAACACTGCTGTAACGAGGAGTGGGACTCTGTCCAACTGATTATCCAAATCCTGCTGCAGGTGTCAACAGTACCGAGGCACAGATATCGGCTAACAAAACACTTTGGGGAAAATATCACACAGCTCTCTTGGCACAGGTGCTAACATGTAAGAGCCCATGTATGTGTTGTGTCGGACCAATATCCCACCTAGCCCCAGATCCTTTTACTTGTAGACACCAAACGTGTACGCTCTGGATGGGTGTAAGAACAGGACAAACATGCGTGAATCTTTCTCTCGTGGATACTCGGTGTTCAACCATTTTCAGCTCAAGGACATCCCAAGCAAGACAGAGTTTCCATGTATTCGTAACCCTGAATGGATTTTTTTCTGTGAAACATACCTAGACCTCAGCTTTCCCCAAGTATCATCAGCCACAGTGTGCTGTGGCAAGCGGTGCGCTGATCAGCTGCCTGCTCTGTGAGGGATCACCCCTTTGTTTTGAACCTGGAGACAGAGAGGATGGTCAGTCCCGACTAGTCGTGATTCACACATCTATTACATCACCTCTCTATCTCATTTCCAGTACTCTTTCTTGTTAGCTGAAAAAAAAAGTAGCGTTTGGCCAGCAGCTATTCTTGAATGCTGAAATGTGCCACTGGTGAAAATATAAAACTAAGCCTGGTTTACAAAGGTGATATAGTAGAAGGAAGTTCCCATTTTATAGAATTTGATAGAAAGTAGTATCTTTGCTCTCAGTTTACAGAAAACAAAAAAACTCATCTGTGTGAAAGGGCATTTCTTTTAGGAGGAGTAATGAATTTTTAGAATACTACTTATAAATCACAGTTCATTCATTCAGTTCTAAGCTCTTTGAGACTCCTCTGTAAGAAGCTGTACAAAATCAGGAGCTTTTTAATTTCATTTGCACTTAGGTGACATCATTCCCTGGTGAATGTAGAATTGGAAGGGATTTACGTCATGCCTGGAGAACGTGTCCAGTGGTGGTTACCTTTTTGCAGTGAACTGCTCTCCTATATAAATTTGTATAGATAATTATATATCTATATTAAAAAATATGCAGCAGATTAAACAGTTGTATCCTAACACATACATGACCAATTGTAGTAACTGTCAGCATTTACAGGCACTGCTAATGCACTGTAATGCAGAAGGGATGTTTGTAAGGACCCGTGTGTTGGTTGGTTAGGGTTTTCAGGGTAGATACAGGAACTGTGTCCCAGAGTAGGTGGATTACTGATGAAATTGTGCCATGTACAAAGTCAATTCCTATTCCTCACTCAGTCCCATTTAAATCAAGCAGTGTAAAGAAAATTTTAATTAAGCTTTCTTCACATGGGTAAACTTGACGGCACAACCCAAAGCCTTGCTCTTCTTGGTGGCATCTGACAGTGAGAGTTAGCAGAACATGTTATAAGGGATGATGCTTATGTTGCAACCCTTTTTTGTGCCTGTTTCCTCACTTGCACAAGCTTCCCATTGATGCGTAGGTTACTCTAGATGGATCTAATCTAAGGACTTTGAAGTAGCGCTTTGTTTAGAAGTGGAGTTTTGTTGTGTAACTGAAAGTACAGTGTTAGAGACGCAGCTCTAGGTTCTGTCTCTTCCTCTGCTTTGCACTAAATGAAAACAAGCATAACATTTATGCCAGACTTTACTACCTCCATTTCCTGCTGGATATGACTTAAAACAAAATTCAGGATACTCTCATGCCTATTTACTTATGCTCACAGGCTGCACTGCTTTTAGCATAAAACTGTTGCAGTACCAACAGTATTTGCTAGAAGGAAATGTACTAACTTCCAGCCTTGACAGATGTCTCAATCTCCTGCACTGACCTTGTGGGACTGGTGTAAAGTGTTTTTGTCTCCCCTTCCCCCTCACTGTCCCCAGCTATTTCCCTCATGCAGAGAATTAGGTTGTCATGCTTATGTCTGCTCCACTTCCACCACCATCTGGTACTGGGAAAGGGGTAACGGGAAGGGCAGTTTTTTAACTAATGTCTGGCTGAACATATGCGAGACAAACAACTTGTGTATGCCCTGTCTTTTTTTAAGTTATAAACAAACACATATGGTTTAATGCAGTGTCCAGGGAACTGAATGTATCTTAGCAGTCAGAGAAACTGCTGGAGATGACTGTGCCTCTGGTACATTGCCTTCTACATGACCTTTTCTTTTCCGATGTGTGAAACCCCAATAAACACAATTTTACACTACACATCCATTTTTTCCTGCTATATTTTGTAGTTGCTTTAAATTCTGAACTCATGTCCATCCATACCAGAGTGGTGATTTATCAAAGCCTTTTCTGCCAGGTGTCCTTCTGCGGTGGACTGCATTTATAATAGACCTAGCATTTGTATGAAACTATGTTTTTTCATAGACCATTATGAAAGTCATAGTTACAGTGGTATCTTTACCTCTGCTTCCGTACACAAATGAGGTTACATATTAAACATTCTCCATAGATATACAGGCATCTAATTATTTTTACTTAGGGCTACATTATTCATCTTTTGATAGGCTGTTGCCTTGGAGATTTAGTGAGTTTGATTCTGTAAGAAATTCCCAACATTTTTATTAATTAGCTACCTTTATGGATACATTTCAGTTTGGTGCTTCTGTCACCATGATGCTTAATGACATTTCAGTAGGATTGGTGCTGTGCGCTTACGTGGGCATGGACTCAATAAAGCATGTCCGCAGTTCTCTTCTGAAAAGATTTTCAATTGTCTTAAGATGCTCCCAAATGGAGGAGAGTAAGCTCTGTGAGACAAGGATTATCCCTTTGTTAATGCTTACGCTGCACGTTGTGCCATAAGTGCATGCTGTATAGATAGGTTTTTTGGTGTAGTATTAGAAATATGTTAATCTCAAGAATCTATCAATGCAGAATTGAAACCTTAAAATTTGCAGTCACATTTGAGGGAAGGGGAGTGGTAACTTGAATGTACCAACTCAGCACTTGCTCAGTTTTCAACAGATAGGTTCCCGTTTTGTGTGCAGTACTGCTACTCTTGCTCATGAAGACATAGAAAAGAATTTGATTTTGCAGCATTTTGAGAAATTAAATCACTGAAAGTACTTCAGATTTCTTGGGGCACACTGAGCTTACACTTGTAGTTACTTTAGTGTAGCTTTTTAGTGCCGTTAATACCAAAGGTCAGTCGGTGTTTGAAGCCCCATCAGGATCCAGTCTCCAGCTCATGGTGCAAAAGTAAGACTGGCAAAAGTTGCTCAAATTGAAGACTGGCTGTTTAACTCAGAGCACAAGATTCAGTAATGCTGGATTTTAAAAATGACCAAACCTGGTAATTCCTGCCTGCCTTCTGCTTTGTGTAGATCTATAAGCCTGTGCAAAGTAAGTGTAAAATGCTACCATATGGTAATACTGTACAACAACATCACGCCAATTGATGGCTGCACAAGTTGTGAGGCAGTGGGGAACTGGGAGGCGCTTTTCAAAAAAACCTTTTGTTGCACAAGCGTACATGGAACTTAGGAATGCAAGCCGCAATGAAATCAGCCATGACTCGTTCTTTGGGGGGTTTTCAGGTTCTCTGGATTTTGAAAATCCCAGCTAATTTAATATGTGTCGGTGGGTTTCTGAGGGGGAGAGAGAGCGCTGTATGCATGACGCTGTAGGAGCAAGGGGATGAAATAAACTCCAATACAAATGTGACATGCTTTCCCAGAGCACAGAACTACTTCTTAATGTAACATATTTTAAAACAGTATGTGCTGCCATTATTAGTGGTAGCAGAATAATTATTCTCCCAAAGTTTGATTTGAAAACAAAGTCACAACTTAGACTTCCTTTACATTTAGGTTTGTGTGATCTTTAAAATGTCTAAGAGAGAGTGTTTAATTCTGATTGTAAAAAGAAAGGTGGCAGGCAAAACACCATGTATTTGGCCTCTCTGGTTTGTTTGTTTGTTTGCTCCCTCTTGTTATTGTTAAAGTAAAACTCCATGTCCTGGAATTTGTTTCTTCTTTTCTTTTTTTAGCTGTCTTTGAAGTTGATGTCTTTAGCAATAAATTTGGCAGTGGTGCAGTCTTGTAATGATTTTGCTCTGATACCATGTTGCTTTTGTGTTCTCTTTCCATTGAAAAACCCTAACCCCAAATCTCTTAGGTTCGCAATTTGCAGTTAAAGAAAGTAAGGTGTAAATTTTCATGGAACTGATCAATAATTACCTTTTAAAATTTTATTTTAATCTCCATTTGTGCCTGTATCTGAGGAGGGGGAAAAGGCCTGAGAGTTGAAACATGCTTTTTGAAAGGCTGACTGCTTTTAATTTTCAGAAATGTTTGTCTGAAGTTGTTTGCAGGGAGGACCCAAGCCAATATTTGGGAGTTAGACCAGAACATGTGTTACATTTCCAGAACCCTGCGGTCATGGGGTGCAGGTTATCCTGCAGTTTCTAGAACTCTGTTGTTTAAACACCATGTTGAAAAACATTTATGTTTCCTGGGAGATTTTTTATGTCTGTTTTATCTTATTGGAGGCCACTTCAAGAGTACTTTTTGAGACTTTGAGTTTATGTTATGGCATTATTCTTACTAATTGCTCATAGTGGAAATCATGTTTTAGGCCTATGAGGATGCACTAAATCATGGTTATTTTTCCTAGAAAGTGTGGGCAAAAGTTAGAAACATTGCCAGGGTTTATCAGGTGCAAATCTCGATACCCACCATCCCCAAGGGCTCCCAGTGACTACACCTCCCCTCGCCCACCCCACATTCCTGGGAAGCGGAGCAGAGCTGCTGTGCCTTCTGAAATGCCTGGGCAGGCAGGTGTTTTCAGCAAGTCTCTGGCTCTAGCTGGACCACCGGACCTCTCTGCCCCATCATCTGTACTCAGTATTTTCCAAATGGGAACTGACAAGTTATTTGCACAGGAATATTAACGCTTAAGTGGTAATATCTCACCTAAATCAGTTTGCATTTATCTTTTTTTCAGCTGGATTACTTTGACGCATAGTCATCCATGTATTTTTTCTTCTCCTCTTCAGTTTCCAATAAATAAATTCCCACCTTCCAGCAAAAAAATACTAGTTTGTTGGTATGTAATTTCATATTTTTTCATTCTATTTTTATTACTTTGTTCCTTCAGTTCTTCTTTATAAAGATCCTCTTGATCTTCTACATTGACAGGGCTTTCTAGTTTCAAGAACTGTTGAATGTTGTTGGAGTGCCTGTGTTTTGGGTTTTTTCTCATTAATGAATAGGTTATCAATACAAGCAACCCATTTGTTACTTCCCCTTGTCAAGACACCTTGTTTTCATTTCTTCTTTACTTAATTTTTTACCATATGATTCTTTGACAAATAGCTGTGTTGTCTGTACTAAATAAAATGTAAAGAAATGTAATTTCCATTGGTTGCTTTATTAAATCCAGATCAACTTACTTGTTTGTCTAGAAAAATCCATTACTGAAAGGATACTGAGGGACTTGAAAAAATGTTTTCTTTTATCTTCTTTTCTATTTTCTCTTTCTTCTTTGAAACTTGTTCTAAAATGTGTGTCTGTTTAGGTCAGGCTGATAGGATTGTAGTGCCCACATTCGGTTGTTCTTTTCTAAATGTAGTCCATCCATTTGATATTTTCAAGAGAGATGGTTTCGTTAAGATCTGGAATGGTTAGGACTGCAGGCTTGTAGTTTTATTTGTCAGGTCTTTCATAATTCTAGGTGGGGTCCTCCCACTTTGAATGCTGTTTGAATTTTAACTTTAAGATGCATAACTTCCATTCCTGTATTCTCACTCTAGTTATGATGGCCACGATCATTGCTGGTGGCAGAAATGAGGAAGGTACTCCTTCAGCTCTAGCACAATGGCCAATTCTAACAGCATGGTATCTTCTCATCTTAGCACACCCATTTCTGCTTATTATCTTCTGTTCATGAATACCTATATATTTTTATCATGATTGACTGAAATCCCAGACTTGCCTCATGTCCAGACCTCCTTTTTTATTTGTTAACTGCATTTTTTTAACATTATGTATTTATCACTTAAAAACTTTGATACAGACTAACAGTTGTTTATTCCTCCATTTAATTTAAACTTAAGCTATAATTACATGGTCTGAAGTATTCACGTCCAACGGCTTTATTATTTTCATTGATTTGTGAGTCTCTGAGAAGTTAAAGCTCCTCATAACAGAATGATTCCTGGTGCTATTCTTTCTCCAAGAGCACTATAATTCTCTCTGTACATCTTCAAATCTAACCCTGGGGCCGAGGAGGCCTATAGCAGATACTCAGCTTTATTCCATGTGATGCTGGGGTAAAAATCCACTGAACAACATATACTCTGAGCATTAGCTCAACACTTTACAGCAGTTAAAATCTCATCTTCTTGCTCTGAGGACTAACCATCTATGTTTCTGTTGGCTCACGTGAATTCATTCTGTTTTTTTTAATAACGTACAGGTTAACTGGGGTTGCTAGTAGAGTTCCTCCTCTGATGGGACATTTCACTGGCTGATATGTTAGGGATTTATTTCGTTAGGCCATACATTCTTTAAGCCCCTGGAATCTGAACCTCCGTGGGGTCTCTAAGCACCTGGAGATACCGTAAATCTTTCAAGCGACTGTTGGGATTCAGCCCAGCTCCTCTTGGCTTCTGCACCTCCCAGCTTTTCTTCATAACAAAGCTTTTCTCACATTTTGTTCTCATGTGAATCTTACGTGTCTCCAGTTAAATAAGACCACATCTTCTTTCTCCTCTCTGTAAATTACTGAGATTGCCCTTTATGTAGGCGCTTTCACGTCTTTTTCAGCTTTGATTTTATCCACTCTTAGTGAATTTTTCTTGCTTGGGTATTCTCTGCTCTCTCTACTTCCTCCTTGTGGACAAGCAGGACAAAACTCATTCCTGACTCTAATCAGCCTCACCCAGTGTTAATGGCCAGTCATTTTGCCTGGTTGGGGTGGTATGGTTGGAAATGGTTTATGAGAGTTACTCAATGACAAAACGATATTTATAAAATAATTTCCAAATGTCAGATAAAGTTCACGAGTCATTTACAGGGAAGATTCCAGAACTGTCACAGTGAGTGTGGATATTCTCACTCTGCAGTACTAAAACTGCTTGAGTGGAATTGTTAATGAAGCCTTTAGAGAGCCTCAAGAGGCAGACAGTCATCTGTCATATTCCTCATCCTACTTTTGAAAATGCTCTAGAAAATTCAGGACTCCCGAATATTTAGAATATCTGTAATCCCTTTTAGAATTAATATTTATTGATAAGATGCATCCCTAAAAAGCAAGAAATGGGAACTGTGACTGGTGAGAATAAACATCTCAGTCCTATTCCTTTTGCATCTGTGAAATTCTTAAGTGTGAGTATGAGTATGAGGTCTTTGCTGGCTATAATTCAGCCTATTTTTGTTTATAACTTTGCTGTTGTATATACCAAATGGGAGAAAAGAAGAAGAACGAAGTAATTAAAGTACTGATTAAAGATAAATACAGTTGTAAGGTATAACAAGGAGGCAGACTAAGAGACACACATGAGACTGGAATATTAATCTGCCATTGGCAGTAGCCAGGAAAAAAAGTCATTTTGTCGTTATCATGACTTGGTCGTCAGAATAGGAAGATTACCAGAGCCAAGGGGAATGTGATGAATATTCTCTGAAGAGTCCTGCAGAGTGTTTAGGTTTGTGTGAGTTGTATTGCAAATGTGTGCGATTACTGTGCTTAAAATACTTGGAAAAAAAGAAAGAATTTCAGGTTGGGGATGAATGCTGTTGTGAGAGTTTCACATGGTTGACAGGGTTGAAGTAGACTTCTACAAACTGCCAGAAATTCAATTAAGCTTTCAGAGCAAAAGGATGTATCAGTTTTCCTTTTGTATGTAACTGAACACTGTCAAAGTGAAGGATGCTCACCCAGAGCAGTTGTGTTACGAAGTTAAGGATTTGTGCAGATGGTTTTGTAATGACATGAAGCTGCATATGATTAGCATTAAATATACTGGTCTCCAGACTGGTCTACAGGAACACGCTTCTAGCTGTGAGATAGGAACTGACCATCAGTTGCAGCAGCATCTTTTGGAGAGTGTCACGGTTACAGGCACTTCATGGGCTCAATATGTTCTGATAATTTAAAACACAGTAATGTAAGAGTGTAGGTATTTGAGGCTTCTGTTTGATACAAATTTCCATTGTATAACAAACTGTGATCTTAAATTTTGCAGTGAGTGGGTGGGGAAAAGGAGAGCAATGCATTTCAGGGAAGAGATTTCCTTTAAAGGTAGTAAATATTTTTGTTGCAAACCATAGAAGGGGACATGCTGATAAAGTGATAGGCAGGCTGGCTTATTTTTGTTTATTGCTTTAAAAAGGTCCATTTCCAGAGCTAGATGTTAAGCTGATGGCCCCATTTAATACCATATGCATCTAGAACACTTTCTTGTCTTTAGATACCTGTGTGCTTTTTACAAGCTGTACATTAATCTGTCCATTCAAAAGGCTTATTATATTCTTCTGCAAAAATAAAGTGGTAATGTTACGTCTCCTTTAAAAGATAAAAATGGGATTCAATCATATACAGAAGCATAAGTTGAGCTCTAGTTATTTGGATATTCTTGTTAAAAATGTGAACTTCAAGAACACTTTTTTGCATATAACTACTTGAATTATTCAGCTTGCTGGAATAGTACATGTCCTCCTGATATGTGCAGTCATTGTAGACTTTCTTGCAAACTGTAATGTAGTACACAGATTTAGATATTGGGAACATTGTGTATATTTGTGACAATTTCAGGAGGATTTTATATCTTCAGAGTGCTAGTAGGCTGTAAGCATATTAATCTCTTCTCTCTGTGGCATCAATAATATGGATAATCTTTATTTGATAAATTATTAAATTACTTAAAATACAAACATTAATTTGGTAGACCCATCTTTAATTTCTTCTTCTAACCTATGTGTTTTGCGGTAATTTATCAATTTTCAGTAACTCCAGCACCATCAGTCAGAAGTTCTTTTAGGTTAATTTTTTGGATCATCAGTATGGTTTTGACGTTTAGACCAGCAGCACTGAGTATACTGATTTCTTGTCTGGTTCACATCCCCAGGGCCGTGGCTTCTGTTAGCTCTTTTATCACACTTATTCTGGTTCAGTGCTTCAAATCTATCCTGCCTTGTCTGAGCTGAAAAATTAATACAGGCTTTCAGTTAGAATGAACCTGAAATTTATTTTATTGTTTTTTTTCTATTTCAAATGAAATATGAAATTAACAAGGTGTTGCAGGCTGAATGAAACACTGATATTCTTTGGAAATAAAGCAAAATTTTTGATCCTTCAAGGAAAGCAAAGAAGTTAATAAAGTAAATGTTCTTTCTTTTCTTCTGATAGTTGTTAATTCACTCATACAGGGACTGCGGCAGAAATCAAGTTGCCATTTGCTGTTTTCTGGAAGGGAGTGTGTGATAGCTGTAAGTGAAGGCTTTTCCTGTTCATTAAAACCAGACACAATTCAGACTGTGTTTTCCACAGTCACAGCTGGAGACTTGTGCTTGGAAAACATTTCTAGTCTTATAGGTGTTCTTAATCATTGTGATATTATTCTGGTGAGACACTGTAGCATGCCAAGATGCTTCCCAGGGAACTGATGAGAAGAAAAACGGAATACAGAGTTTATCTTGCGGAAATAAGACCTAAGAACGGGAAGTTGAAAGAGAAAGAAAAGTCGTGGACAGTAAAGCAAGGTTCTCTTTCATAAAGGAGAGGTTACTGTGAGATTTCAGTACTCCCACTGTGTCGCTGCTGTTGGTTAATTTCCCAGAGAGGCCTCTTTAGTACTGAAAGTCGGACTTAATTATCTTGAAGTAATTAGTTCAATATAAAGCGGAGGACATTGCATATTAGTGGCTGACTGAGAGGGACCTGCAGTGAAGTTGTAGAAATGGCGTAAAAATGTGAAAGTCTCTAGGATTGCTTCTGCAGGAGCACTTGCTGGGAATGGTAACGAGTTACTTCAAGGCCTGATGGCTTTGTCCAGGTGTTAACAGTCTTGAAGGAGACAGTCTCAGCTGCATTCACTGTAGTGGAATGTAGTGCTTTAAACAGTTAATTACCTAACGGATTTAATTTCTGCAGGAGAGATTATTAATGCGTTCATTCCCATCCCCTAGAAATTTCACCTCTTCAGCATTTAATGTGCCTCTTGCCTTTGCTTGCCACTTAGTGGAGTATTGTGTCACTGACCTCTGTGTTATGTGCTAGTCTGTTCTTTCTTAGTTAGTGTGTGTTGTGAGCAGGAATAATGGGTTATTGGAAACTTAAACCTGTGTATTGCAATTAAAACATCAGCAAGTTTAGATAGCATCCTGAATGTCTGTTGATCACAAAGCTTTGCGTTTTGGTAGTTGTATGTGGGAAAAGCCTTTAGTAAATTCAGGTGTTTGTCAGTCTTACAGACTGTATTTTCCTTTGACAAGGATCATATTTAGTGAATTCTGCTTAACTAGAGTTCATGCCGTTGTTCCTTGCAGTTAGAAATGGATGGGTTTAAGAGGGTAGCAGCAGATGTCTTTGTAATCTTTTTGTCTTTATTTAGGCATTTGGATAGCATCTGAAAGGTATTCTTAAGATAGTGAGATGTGGTAACTGCATGCCCAATTTAACATCCCCAAATTAGGCTGGAGAGATCATTAGAACAACAAGTTACAATGAGCCTGTTACCACATGGAAGTAGTCAAGTATTCTGCTGTTCATGAGCTTTATTATTTGATTGGAATGCCCCATTTACATATAAATGTCAGGTTGTGGTGAGCCTGTACAGCAGAAGTTAGGAGTTTTTAACATCTTAGTAGAGGTGATACCTAGAAAGCTTCTAGAAGTCCAGCAGATATTTGAAACAGGTCTTTTCGTGAATTTTAGACTTCAGTATTTCCCATAGGAATTGTGCAAAAATACACTGATTTTTCTCTATGACATGGATGGTTGAAATAACGGGAATTAAAATTAATATCTAGGTACCTTTCCCACTCCTACCTACACCAGGGTCCAGCTGTGACCCATCTCTATCACAGCTTAGTGTAAAGCTTTTGGCCTTTAAACCCAGCAATACAGAACATGGAGCATGCCCAGGTTACTGAGGCTTTTCTGTGGTCATGCTTTCAGGTGAGCCAGTATTCCTGAGCAGTGAGCGGGATGATTGATAGTGCTTAAATCGGAATGGGAGAGGGGGTTCTTTGCTCCCAGTCTTCTATACAAACTACAAAAACTAGTTTTGTTTCTAAGTATTTTTAATATTTTATCAACATGTGTAGTATTTCTACCATTTGTTCATGTGACTAGTTTATTTTTCTTGCTTGATTTGCAACTGAACCTGTTGCAGTTTATTACTTCTGTCTCGTGCATTCTGTCTGGACACATACTTTCCTCCCAGAGCCACTCATACAAAATGCACCTTTCTCTGCACTGTGCTTTATCCCATGAAGCTCTTAATGTTGTGATAGCATAGTAAACTGAGAGATACACCAACTGTGAAGACTGATTTTGATACAATATTTCCAAGCATATAAAGAGACTTTAGTTACATGGGGTTTCTTTGTAATTGTTCACGTCAAACTTTTGCATAATAATATTCATCTGCTTAATAGAATTATGTTAGAATTTTTCATAGCATGAGCCAGGATGATTTGTTCTATGTGCTGCTGAAAAACTTGCTCATATGAAAAACATGCTTTTAATAATACAGATGGCAGTAGATTATTGAAGAAGCTTTCATGTTTGTCAGCAACATTTGCATTTTCATGCTTTAACACTCAGGAACATTTAGTAACATCAATGTGACAAATGTGGAACATTTAGTCCTGTCATGATGCAGTTTTGGTGTGTGGCAGAGTTTCTCTTTTTCTAATTAAGTCAGCCAAAGACCCTGTTTTGTTTTTTCTTGTCTTTCTGCAGTGTGGTTGGTAAGTCTGAAACAGTCTTACCCAAGATAGTGGTCAGTCTGTTTCATTCCTGCAGAGAATAGCTGACATGTATCAGTAAACTCTTCCAAATGTCAAACCTTAGACTATTAACCATCATACTTCTCTTGTTCTGTTAATGTTGTTGTATTTTTATATCAAAAGGTACATTTTTCTCCTATATTCCTACCATGATGATTCTTTGCTTCTAGTTCAGTAATTGAAGAGTTTAGTATACAGTCCTATTTCTGAATTCGTCATCCACTCAAGTTGAAAGCTTTAATTGGTAAAAATGAGGCAACAATAAGCACTCAGGGATGGTTTCTCAGCCATTTGCTGTTCTTCCTACTGTCATTCTTCATTTTTCCTTTTAGCACTGTCTGACTTGAAAAGAGAGCAAGTGTATTCTGTTGGAGCTGTTGATTACCCTCATTGGGCAATGCTGTTCAAAGTTTTAGAATAAAAGAAAAATCTCTCTTCCAGTCTAGTCCTGTCTTAAGCCCTTGAAAATGGCCAGTACCCAAGGCTTTACTGAGACATTTAAGTACCTGTAATTATGTAGTCATCTAGCCTGTAAGTATAAAGATGAAGACCAGTTTTAATTCTATCACTATCGGTTCTCTGATGTCTGTTATAGTAATACTATTCCTGTTTATTTAGATCTAGCTTTGTATAGTGTACTTGTGTAGCAATTTAAGCTATCTCATTGAATACAGTGATAGGAGCCATGAAGAACAGCAGAATTCAATGTGCTTGGCTCTGCCAGTTAGATTTCCATTTGATTCTGGAACTTTACAGCACTATTTCAATTAGTATTATAGTAGAAATTCCTTATAATTGTGAGTAACCTTTCTAAGGTTTTCTATTTTATCATTTTTGCTACTGCGAATTTTTCACTACATTTCTGTGATACTGTGAAGAGACTTACTTTGAACAAACTTTCTGATTCATTGTAGCCTGTCTTTAGATACATCTATACATGAAGAGCAGCTTGATTTCACGGAGTCCAAGGATGTTTAACATAATCAAAGTTTGAATTCTGTGATAGCAGTATTTCAGTGGGAATTGAAAAACTTTGTGAGATTATTTTAGTTAACAGTAACTGTCAAATTTCCAGGTGTCTTTACTGTGGAAAAATTCCAACCCAGCTGTGTATGTTACCTACGTATCTCACAGATACAGTTCGTCAACAACTGTCCTAAAACAAATTTAAAGCCACACATTTTATACATTCAGAATGACCATAGGCAGTGTTCTATTACAGGACGAAATTTGCTTTCTTCCGGAGCTGAGCAGCTGTAGTGTGTTCAGCTGCCTTCATCTGAGGAGCTCCAGAACCAACAGGTCAGGTCCTATCGTGAAAAAGAAACCAACAGCCCACTTTTCTTTGTTAAACAGGATACTGACTCCTCACTGTGAAATTAGGGCTCAAAGGAGAATGAGAAATTTAACAGCTGCTTTTAGTTTCTCTTGAGAAGGCTCACATGCTTCCACGAGGCTTGTGTTCATTGCCCTTAGACAGTAACAAAGCTGACTGCCTGAAAACACTCTCGTTCCTGGATGTACAATCACTTGTCTGGATGTTATGCTCTGTGCCCAGGTGATGACTGTTTCCACAGCTGGTTATCCTCAGGTCTGACTGTAGATGTGTTGTGTAGATGTGTAGATGAGTAGGTGCGAGTAGACTTGTTTTCACAAGGCTTGTTCTTGAGGCTACAAGACAAAAGGAAACATGGATTTCTTGGGGGGAAGAAAACTCCACAGAACAGCACTTGAAATGAACCATAAAGAGTATTTTTTGCGACTCTGGCACTAGAAGCATGGCAGATGCAGTTACAGTAAGGAAGGAATTGTGCATGCATTTTCTTCTGGGACAAAAGTAGTAAGTGTAGCTGACCTGCTTCATCTCGGGAGTAGCAAGTCTCTATGGAGCATCTGGTGCCACCTCCTTATTTGGACCCTTGGACTAGAAGCTTGGCACTGCCAGATGACATACACAAAGAAGTTATTTAAGTGTAAAATGAGGCACTACTGTGTAACATTAGTGACTGGAGAAGGAGCACATTAAGTCTAATTTATAAAACTTGTCAACTACCTGTTTTTTTGTTAGTGTAAGAAAAAACCCCTCTATTTTTCTTAACCATGTTGAATAAGGATACTATAAAAATACTCTTTTCATAATACATCCTTGTGAGATTTTAATGTAGTAGTTACATAAATGCTTGGCTTGTTGAAATGGCCATATTGAACAGATGCGCTTCTGACCTGTGTAGTGAAGTAATGTCTTAATAAGCTTTAAGAACTCCTCATCAACTATGTTCATTGTGGTTTTGAAAATGAAGGTGTTTTTTATGTCTGTCAGTAAGAATACGTGAACTTCATAGGTAGATAGAGTAGGATAAATAGTGTTGAAAATGTGAGGATTCTCCTCCTCAACATTGCATCAGGTCTCCTTCTTCCTGTAGTGGATGTCAGCAACACCTTTTCTTTAGGCACCAAATAACAGTAATTCTTTCTTTGGATGTAATTCTCCTTCAGTGTTGCTGTTCTCTCCTTTCCCTCTCCCTGTTTACGTACCCATGTTATCTGTGCGTGTCCCTGAGACTGTCCAGAATCTGCCAGTGCTTCTGGGAGCCTCCATCCTTGCAATGTGGGACCTGACTGAACCACAGCTGTAGATTCTTCCCACTGAATAGCTACTTCAGTGTTCATTGCTTCCTTGAGAAGAAGGGAAGTTCTGTAATCATCTGGAAGGAGTTTAATTTTGTTCAAGGGGAGAACTTGCATATCTGTCTCTTTCAGAAACCAGTGGTACCTTTGGCCATGGTGCTTGTTTGCCTAATGGAACACAGATATGTTTCTTTCTCCTTTCTTTTGATGTAACCAAATACTGCTTACTTGGGGGTGAGGGATGAAGGAATTTTGTTTTAGCTGTTGCTTTCAGAAAGGTGGTTTAAGGAAGTGGGTTTTGCCTTCTGTTTTGATAAAGCTGAGGCTTATTGTTGTCCTCATCCTTTCTGAAAATGGTCTCCAAATTTTTTGTGTCCGTCATGGGAAAAAAGCCTTTGAACACGTAACTTGAAAGTGATGGTTCTGTCACTTTCAAAAAGCAGTTTCCCCCATAGGTGAGCCATTTCCAATTAAGAGGTCTAAAACAAGGATGGGAGCCTTGAATTTACCTGTTATTTAATGGAGTTATTCAAAGGCTCCCAAAGTGGGAGATGTACGGAGTGACCGTGGCTGCTGAGCAACTGCTTTGCTGCCTTTCAGTCTGGTTCCAGCCTTTCCAGGATTTGAAGCCGTGGTGTCTTCAGTTACCTGCTCTGTTGCAGCTGAAGTTGTGAGACCTAAAGGTAAAAAAAACTTGTGATCTTGTGATTAAGCCCGACTGTGGCAGGAATGGGACCCTCTGAGCTGCTCTGGCCTTCTGAGTGTTTGGGAAGAATGGTAAATTCAGATGAATACCAAAGTAGGTAGCCTAAAGTTCTGTAGGGAGATTACATTTGATATGGGTGATACTTGAAATGTGGTAGAGTTTTTGAACAACTCTTTTTCACCAGCACTGCCTTAGGATTGTTCCAGCTGTCTAGTATCCACATGCGAATCTTACTTACATCTTGGATACCCTGGAAATGCTACTCTCGTACTTGATAGCGGACAGGGATGTTAGCAGTATATTAGCCGTTGTATTTCATTTTTCCACAGTGGTTTTGTGGATAGGAAGACTAGGGACGTTTTATGATTTTCTGAAAAGAGCTTTGAAACCAGCTCAGCGCAAGCCCGGTAACCCCTGTGAGGTGTTTATGGCAGAAACATCCCCATGAGGGAGGAATCCCACTTGTTGGCAGTTCCTGCATAGACTTGGAGGCAAATCTTGTCAAGTCTCTTATTTGGCTTCCTCAGGAATTGGGAGGTTATATTACAGACAGTAAGTAAATAGAGGAGTTGAATAAAGGGAGAGCCAAATACGGTGTGTTTCAAAGGAGACCCTTCTCAAAAGAGTTTTAGAAGGGAATATGACATAACTGAAAAACAA